>Ga0180007_10004135_pt1 | contig 15584 bp, 13 predicted proteins | sample MM_PC_MetaG_FD_121122 | JGI IMG/M metagenome (GOLD analysis project Ga0180007, IMG submission 121122) | Groundwater microbial communities from the Aspo Hard Rock Laboratory (HRL) deep subsurface site, Sweden - MM_PC_MetaG | ecosystem: Environmental > Aquatic > Deep subsurface > Groundwater... | reverse complement strand
CCCATAAAAGTTTGGCCCAGAAAAGTATTATTGTGGCAGCCGGTCCGGCTTTTAATTTTTTTCTGGCCTTGTTTATTTTTTATGTGCTGTATCAGTTTTCCGGAATATACATGGCAGCACCGGTCATCGGAAAGATTCTGGAAAATACGCCGGCCCAGAGTGCGGGACTTAAACCCGGGGACAGGATCAAGGCCATTGATCAGAAATCCGTTGAGTCCTTTGAAGATATCTCCCGGGTGATCGGCACCGGTAAGGGCGATAAGCTTGAAATTGTCATTGAACGGGAAGGGCAGATAACCTCTGTCACCCTCATCCCCGAGAAGCGGAGTGCAAAAAATGTATTTGGAGAGGATGTGGACAAATATGTGATCGGCATTCTGGGAACCGGTGAGACCTTCCATAGAAGTTTGAACCCGCTCCAGGCCATTGGCCGTTCCATTTCCGATACCTATGGCCTTGTGAAGCTGACCATTCTGTCTGTGGTGAAGATGGTGACCGGCAGCGTTTCCGCAGACAATTTGGGGGGGCCTTTGATGATCGCCCAGATGGCAGGGGAACAGGCCAAGGCCGGAGCCGTTAATTTTGTCTGGTTTATTGCACTGCTTTCCGTCAACCTGGGTATTATCAATTTGTTTCCCATTCCGGTTTTAGACGGCGGACATCTTTTGTTTTTCGGGATTGAGGCAATTACGGGTAAAGCGGTGGGTGATAAGCTGCGGGAAAAACTGATTCAGTTCGGGGCAGCACTGCTGGTGGCATTAATGGTTTTTGTTTTTTATAACGACATTGTCAGAATGATCAATGGCTGAAAAATCAGTTAGATCAAATCGGGTGGATACTATGGTTTCATGTATTGAAATTGCTCTTAAACAAGAGCTTTCGGATGCGGAAGCATCTTCTTTAAGGAAAAAGGCCGATTCCTATTTCGGAATCAAGATCACGGCGGCACGGTGTGTCCATATCGTAACCATTGACGCTGACCTGGATGGGGCAGAGCTTGATCGGGTAAAAGATGAGATTCTGACAAATCCGGTGACCCAGATTTCAAGTTTACATCCATTGGATATCGTCTTTGACTGGTGTGTCTGGATCGGATTCCGGCCCGGCGTCAAGGACAATGCAGGCGCTACGGCAATGGAAGCCATCTCAGATGTTCTGGGCAAGACCTTTGGGAAGGATGAAGGAATCTATACCTCCAGACGGTATTGTCTGAAGGGGGAAACCCTGACCCGGGAAAAAATTGAAACGTTGGCAGTCGAGTTGCTGTCCAATCCCATCATTCAGCAGTTTAAGATTTTTTCCGCCAAGGAGTGGAATAAAAAAACGGGTGCCGATGTCAAACCGGCCAAGGTAATTCTGGACCACACCCCCTGTTGCAGCACCATCTGTATCGATTCCGATGAGATGCTTTCCCAGATCAGCGACCAGAGGAATCTGGCCCTGAATCCCCGGGATATACCGGTTATACGGGCCTATTTTCTGGACCCGAAGGTTCTTAGGGAAAGGCGGGAAAAGGGGTTGTCCGTACCCACGGATGTGGAACTGGAATATATTTCCCAGGCCAGAAGCGACCATTGCAATCACAACACCTTTAATGGTATTTTCCAATACACGGATGCTGCCACCAATGAAAGTGTCGTTGAAAACTCTTTGTTTAAAACCTATATCCAGCGCCCAACACTGGCCCTTAAGGAAGAAAAAGACTGGGTGGTCTCTGTTTTGTGGGACAATGCAGGTGTGGGAAAATTTGACGATGACAATAATTATGTGATCACCGGCGAAACCCATAACTCCCCTTCCAACATGGAAGCCTATGGGGGTGCCATCACGGGCATCGTCGGGGTATACCGGGATCCCATGGGAACCGGCCTTGGTGCCAAATTGTTCATGGGCAGTTTCGGATTTTGTGTGGGGGAGGTGGGGTATGACGGTCCCTTGAATCCGCCGTTGCATCCCAGGCGCCTTCTGGACGGCGTCATCGAAGGGGTTAAGGACGGCGGCAATAAGAGCGGCGTGCCCACCACCTTCGGCCAGACCCTGTTTGATCCGGGATACATGGGCAAGAGTCTTGTTTTTGTAACCGCTTTGGGCATCATGCCGGCCCTTATTGCCGGTAAACCCAGCCATAAAAAAACCACCGCTCCCGGCGAATTGATTATCATGAGCGGCGGGCGGGTGGGCAAGGACGGTATCCACGGGGTCACGGCCTCTTCGGAAAGTTATTCCGAGCATACACCGGCCGGCCACGTTCAGATCGGTGACCCCTATACCCAGAAAAAAATGCATGATTTTCTGCTGGTCTGCAGGGACGAGGGGCTTACCACTTTTATTACCGACAACGGCGGGGGAGGTCTTTCTTCGTCTGTGGGCGAATCCGCCATGCTGTCCAACGGATGCGAGGTCTGGCTGGACCGTGTCCCCTTAAAATATGAGGGTCTGGACATGTGGGAGATCTGGATTTCCGAATCCCAGGAGCGCATGACCATTGCCGTAAAGCCGGAAAATCTGGATCGGTTCATGGAATTGTCCCGGGAGCATGCGGTGGAAAGCACGGTGATCGGAAAATATACCGATACGGGCAAGCTGCATATTAAATACAAGGAGGAAACCTGTGCCTATGTGGATATGGACCTGCTTGAAAAAGGATTTCCCTCCTGGGAATTTGATGCTGTCTGGCTGCCGCCGGAAACAAGGGGGCTTACGGAACCTGTGATCAGCACACCCGCAGATTTTAACCGATTGCTGCTTGAGATGATGGCCCGGCCCAATATTTGCTCCAAAGAATGGATTTTACGGCAGTATGACCATGAGGTCCAGGGCGGTTCCGTGGTCAAACCCCTGGTGGGCGTAAACCGCAATATCCCGTCGGACGCCTCGGTGACGCGTCCTGTGCTCACAAGCCAGAAGGGGCTTGCCTTTTCCCAGAGCCTGCTGCCATGGTACTCTAGAATTGATGCCTATCACATGATGGCCTGCACCATTGATGAGGCGGTTCGGCGGCTGATCTGTGTGGGCGGGTCTTTTGAGCATATCGGGGGGGTGGATAATTTCTGCTGGCCCAATATCGGGTTTGACCCAGAGAAAAATCCGGACGGCAAATTCAAGGCAGCCCAGCTGGTCAGGGCATGCCGGGCCTTAAAAGATACCTGCATGGCCTATAAGATTCCCTTGCTTTCGGGCAAAGACAGCATGTATGTGGACGGACATCTGGAAGGACAGTTCGGGGAAAGGGTAAAGGTCTCTGCTCTTCCAACGGTTCAGTTTTCGGCAACTTCCGTCCTGAACGATATATCAAAATGTGTGACCATGGACCCCAAGGTGGCAGGCGATCTTGTCTATGTCATGGGCACAACCAAAAATGAGCTGGGCGCATCGGAATATTATGATCTGTTTGATAAAACGGGAAAAAATGTGCCGGAAGTGGATTTTGATGCCTGTAAAATACTCTATAAAGTCCTGGAAAAAGCCATTGATATGGAATTGATCGCCTCCAGCCATGCCGTGGCAAGGGGGGGGATCGGGGTTCATCTGTGCCTTATGGCCATGGCCGGACAGCTTGGCATGGAGATAGACCTGTCCTGTCTGCCCATGAGCAATGCGCTCAGGGGCAAGGGCGGCCTGTCCGATGATATCCTCCTGTTTTCTGAATCTGCCGGGCGGGTTATTCTAACCATTTCGCCGGACAATAAAGGCGTGTTTGAAAAATTATGTAAGGGACTTCCTGTCACTTGTGTCGGGAGCGTCACAGACGCTCATACCTGTTTGAAAATTGACGGCAGGGAGAAAAAAGCCATTGTTAATCTGTCTTGTGATGCCCTTGATAAGGCCTTTAACAAGACTTTTGGAGACCATATATGAAAAAGGTTAAAGCATTGATTTTAACCGGTTTTGGTTTGAATTGCGATACTGAGACAGCCCTGGCCTTTGAACTGGCCGGTGCCCGGTCCCACAGGGTTCACATCAATTCGTTGATTGCAGGCAAGGAAAAGCTTTCAGACTATCATATCCTTGCCCTTGGGGGCGGATTTTCCTGGGGGGACGACCATGGGGCAGGGGTTATCCAGGCGCTCAAACTCAAAAACCATATTGGGCAGGACCTGCTCTCCTTTGTGAAGGAGGGGAAACTGGTCATCGGTATCTGCAACGGATTTCAGGCCCTGGTTAACCTGGGCCTTCTGCCGGGACTTGAGGCCGATTATACCCGGCGGTCCGTTTCCATTACCTTCAATGACTGCGGAAATTTCAGGGACCAGTGGGTTCACCTGGCAGGCAATGCCGACAGCCCCTGTGTCTTTTCCAAGGGGATTGAACTGGCAGATTATCCTGTCCGCCACGGAGAGGGAAAGGTCATTGCCGATCCCAAGGTCATTGCACAATTGATCGCCGACAACCAGGTGGTGTTCCGATATGCCGACAGCAAAGGATTGCCTGCAAAGGGCACCTTCCCCTTAAATCCCAATGGGTCCATGTCGGATATCGCCGGTATCTGTGATCCCACCGGCAGGATATTCGGACTCATGCCCCACCCCGAAGGCTATAACCATTTTACAAACCATCCGGACTGGACCCGTCAAAAAGAGCAGGGAAAGCGTCGGGGTGAGACACTGGATACCGGTATGACCATCGGTATCCGTTTGTTTAAAAACGGGGTTGACTATATCCGGGATACGTTTCTAAACCAACGCTAATTTTAATCTCTATAAGCAAGCGGAGCTGAATCAACGTGCTGGGAACCTTTGTCAATTGTGTGGCCATTATCTGCGGAAGCCTTGCCGGAATGCTGTTTAAAAACGGTGTTCCCGAAAGATACAATCATATCGTGATGCAGGCCATGGGGCTTGCCGTTATTCTGGTGGGGATCAAAAGTGCCCTGGGATGCGACGATCTGCTTGTTATCATCATCAGCCTGGCAATCGGCTCGGTTGTGGGAGAATTTATCGGCATTGAATCCTATCTGGAAAGGGTGGGCAATTTTCTGGAAACAAAATTTTCGAAAAATTCCACGGGCTTTTCCGCAGGCTTTGTCACGGCTTCCCTAATGTATTGTGTGGGGTCCATGGCCATTGTGGGCTCCCTTGAAAGCGGGCTTACCGGCAATCATGACACCCTGTTTGCCAAGGCCTGTATCGATGGAATCGTCGGGATCATCCTGACCACTTCCCTGGGAATCGGTGTCATGTTTTCCGCTGTGCCTGTGCTGGTTTATCAGGGGGGGATCACATTGATGGCAGGGGTTTTAAAGCCCTTGCTCATACCTGCCGTGGTCAGCCAGATGTCCGGCACCGGCGGACTCTTGATCCTGGCCCTGGGACTGAACATGCTCCGGGAAAAAAAGATCAAGGTGGGCAATATGCTGCCGGCTGTTTTTGTTCCCCTGGTCTATTACTTGATCCGGTTGGCGTTCTGACGATGCGTTGATCCCTTTGGCTCCGGTTTTTTTTTAAGAGAGATACCTCACATTTGGGACTTGGGCTTTTCTGGCAAGGGTCAGGCTTTTTTTATTGTGATTTTTATCAATAATTTAGACGGAACAAACTGCAATAAAGAAAGCCTGACCCCATGTAAAATAATGGCATCTGTTTATTTTATCTGTTCTCGCATGGTAATATCATGTTTTCGTTCCTGTAGGGTTTTATGCCCCAGGCTCCGGTCATGTTCCTCTGAATAGGGGGAGGCACACACTTTTTTCAATTTTTCAACCTTCCCTTCCACATTCTGCCGTTCCTCGCTGGATAATTCTTCAATGCAACTATTATACGTCTTTTCAATTTTGTGTTTAACTTTTGCTGTCTGGTGCCGTCTTATTGCTCGGTCTTTCATATGCTGGCTCCTTTATAATTGTAAACGTATTCCCTCCAAAAACGCCCTTGCCTGGTTTTTCCAATCCCAAGGGACTTGTCCCTAAACAAAGGATAAACATCCAAAAACTGTTTTGCAAGGGACAAGGGGAAAAGTTTGTCAAAACTAATAAAATACATGGGTGTGTATAAGTTTTCTCTGATCAAAGAGAAAGGTACCAAACCAGAAAATTATTGACTTTAAGGGGTCTGATATTTATGATTCTTCTATTCAAGAGATTAATTGAATAGAAGAATCGTAAAAAATCCCCAGGAACCTGAACAGATGATTTCAAGATAAAAAAGAGTTGTTTAAGGAGGTTGATTGAAAACAATTAAAAAAAATCGCATTGTGCTGATTGGAATCTGTCTGACAATCGGTGTCCTGTGGTTTACCAACCGGGCGGTTGCCCCAAAGGAGACATCCTGGGGAGATGTGGTGGCCGAGTCAAGGGACGGCGGGTATCGTCTTATACAAACAGATGCGCTCTGGCAAAAATACCAGGAAGGTCCTGACACGTTTCTGATTGTTGATACCCGCCAGGAATGGGAATTTCGCACCGGACATATCCAGCAGGCCATCAATTTCTCCATGGAGCCGACCTGGTTTTCACGGTGGCAGAAAAAAGCCTCCCTTGAAAAGGCCCTTGGCCCGGATAAGGACCGAACCATTGTTTTTTACTGAGCGGGCCTGGCATGAGTTCGAAGTGACTCGGCAGCCCGTGTGGCTGTAAAACTTGGCTACACAAATGTTTTCCGTGATCCGTCGGGATATCCTGAATGGCAGGCCAGAGGATATCCGGTAAAAACGATTTTGGCTGGATCCGCTGAATCGAATCCGGCCGCCGGAAGGGTAGACGGTGCCAAGGAGTATGCCTACGGCCCATTATACGGCTGGGCAATGGTCTGGACGCTTCTGGGTGTTTTTGCCGGCGGCATGGCCCTGAACTTGACACCGTGCGTATATCCGCTCATCCCCATCACCATATCCTTTTTTGGGGGACGGGAAGGTAAAGGGAAAACAATTGTCCACAGCATCTGCTATGTGGGCGGGCTTGCCGTTACAAATTCAATGCTCGGTGTGTTTGCAGCACTGACAGGCGGGCTGATGGGGGCATTACTGCAGCATCCCCTGGTGCTGATACTGATAGCCTTTCTTTTGATTTTTCTTTCGCTCAGCCTGTTCGGGTTGTGGGAATTACGGGTTCCGTATAAACTAATGCAGGCTGCAACAAAATCACATGCCGGATATTGGGGTTCATTGTTCATGGGGCTGATGATGGGAATTGTTGCTGCCCCCTGCATCGGTCCGTTTGTCCTGGGCTTGCTTGCCTAGGTAGCCGGCATGGGAAGTCCCTGGCTGGGATTTGTTATTTTTTTTACACTAAGCTTGGGATTGGGTCTGCCCATTTTTTTCCTGGCCTTTTTTTCCGGCCGTATCAGGCGACTCCCCCGGTCGGGAGAATGGATGCTTTGGGTCAGAAAACTCATGGGCTGGGTATTGGTGGGCATGGCTGTTTATTTTGTCCAACCGATTTTTTCCAAAACCATCGGGGTTTTTTTTATGGCAGGCGTGGCTCTGTTTGCCGGGCTTCACCTGGGCTGGATCGATAAAACAAAAGCTGCTTTTAAGGCCTTTGAGTGGATTAAAGTGACAGCGGCCATGTCCGCTTTCGTGTTTATGACCCTTCTTTTGGGAACTTTTATCAACCAGGGCTCTGGGGCCAATTTTAGTCCCTATGATGAAAAACTGCTGGTCCAGGCAAAGAAGATGGATAAACCTGTGATCCTAGACTTTTCCGCACAATGGTGCAGCCCCTGCCGAGCGCTTGATGATATTACGTTTCGTGATGCCGAAGTGGTGGGACAGACAGCCAATAATTTTATTCTGATCAAGGTGGACCTGACCCGCCAGGGCAATCCAATCCATGAAAAACTGCTCATGGAATATCAGATCAAAGGCGTTCCAACACTTATTTTTCTGGACAGGACCGGTCATGAAATCAAAGCGCTGCGCTTGGTAGACTTCGAACCCCCGGAAGCTTTCCTGGAAAGATTAAACAAGGCAAACAGATAACACGGGTATCAACGGTTTTTTAAACCCCATGGAGACAATTGTCCCGGCACATATTCTGAGCTGGACCTGTCCTTTGGAATTGCCGCATCGGTTTGTTATGTGAATGCCAGGTCGTTGTTTTTGTATTCTTCTTTCACAAGTTGTCCCAGCAGGTGGATACCCTTTTCCAGTCGTGGGCTCCATTTGATGCCGATGTTGATTCTCAGGCAATGCAGGTACCGGTCCGATGAAGAGCAGATGACACCGGGCAGGATAGAGATGTTCTGCCCGTAGGCTTTCTGATAAATGACCATGGTATCAATTTTTTTATTTAAAACAATCCAGATAAACAGCCCTCCCCTGGGAAAGGTAATCTGGGTGTCTGCGGGGAAATGGTTTGCAACGGCAATGGCAATGGCCGAGGCCTGGTTTTTGATCTGGTTTCTCAGTTTTCTCAAATGGCGGTCATAGGCCCCGGTGTCGATAAACCGGGCCACAATTCGGTGATTGATATTGGGCGCCGAAAGCAGGGAGTTCAGTTTCATGCGGATTACCTGGCGTTTAAAGCGACCCGGAAGGGTCCATCCGGTTCTCAGGCCCGGTGCCAATGTTTTTGAGAAAGAAGAACAATACAGGACAAGCCCCCGGGTATCCATGCTTTTAAAGGTGGTGGGCCTTTTCGCCCCAAAATAAAGATCTCCGTAGATATCGTCTTCAATGATGGGCAAATCGTGGGAATTGGCAATATTGAGGATGGTCCGTTTATTTTCTGTGGAAATAACCGACCCCAGAGGGTTCTGAAAATTGGGGTTCAAAAGGCAGGCTTTTATCTGTTTGGAAGATACCGCCGTTTCAAAGGCAGCCGGATCAATGCCGGTTTCCGGGCAGCCGGGTAGCTCCACAACATACATATTCAAGTCTTCTATGAGCTGCAAAAAACAATGGAATACAGGGGATTCCACCAGAATGGTATCACCGGGGCTGGCAACAGCCCTCAGGCACAGGCTGACCGCTTCCAGGCACCCATTGGTGGTGACCACATCGCTTGCACAAATCATACAGGCATATCCCAGCATCCGCTTGGCGATGGCTTCCCGAAGTCCTGAAAAGCCGGCGCAGACATCATAATTGCCCATGCATTCCCCAAGTTCGGTTGAGGGGAGGGATTTTAAAATCCGGGACAGCTGCTTGATGGGCATGAGTTCCTTTGAGGGCATGGCGGCCCCCAGCTGGAGGATCTCATCGGACTGAAGATCTGAAAGAATGGTTTCAGCCAGGGCGTTTACCTTCACCCGGCTGGGCCTGGCATCTTCTTTTCCCCTGGCGGGTTTGCCAAGGGGGCTTGCGTCCAGGGCCTTGACATAGAAGCCCGATTTTTCCCTGGCCTCGACCCGGCCGCGTTTTTCAAGTTCTATATAGGCCTGGTGGATGGTGGAAACGCTTAGTCCCAGGTTGTTGTGGAGTTTTCTCAGGGAAGGAAGCTTTTCACCGGGGGAAAAAAGTCCCGCCATGATGTTTTCCTGGATTTCATCGGCAAGGGCCACATATCGAAAGTTAACAGCCAATTTTATTTGATCCGCGATCTGTTATGGTTGATAAGATTATCTTCTGTAACTGTTTTTCATTTCTGTTTAATATATACTCGGCACAAAATCAATGATTTAGTATGGGAAAACAAATGAAAAATATAAGCCTCTATATTATTACTATTCTGGTCTGGGGATCCACCTGGATCGGCATCAAGTATCAACTGGGATCTGTGGAGCCCATCGTGTCGGTTATCTATCGGTTCGGTCTTGCCGCAGTCCTCTTGGTTCTTTTTTGCAAACTCAAGGGGCTGACCCTGAGGTTTACCGTCAAAGAGCATCTTTTCATGGCCCTTTTGGGTATGTTTTTGTTTTCCCTCAACTACTGGCTGGTGTATCTGGCGGAAGTTTATCTGACTTCCGGTCTTGTGGCCGTCCTTTTTTCTTCCATTGTATTTTTCAACATGGCCCTTGGAACCCTTTTTCTGGGATCTCCCCTGGAAAAAAAATTAATTATCGGTGCCGTGTCCGGAATTGCGGGACTCCTTTTGATTTTTATGCCGGAAATAAAGTCTTTCCATCTGGCAGATAAAGGAGTACTGGGCCTTGTCCTGGGATTTTCCAGTGTGCTGCTGGCTTCTTTCGGCAATATAATTTCAGCACGCAACACAAAAAAAAACATTCCTGTGATTCAGGCCAATGCCTATGGCATGGGATACGGCACCCTTTTCCTGATTTTGATTGCCCTTAGCCTGGGCAAGGAGTTTACCTTTTCATTTTCCCTTCCCTATGTGGGCTCCCTCGTCTTTTTATCGGTATTCGGGTCCATTATCGCCTTTGGGTGTTATCTGACCCTCATCGGATCCATCGGACCGGACAAAGCCTCCTATGCCATCATGGTGGTGCCGGTGGTGGCCCTGATTATTTCTTCCTTTGTCGAAGGATATGTCTGGAATTTTTATTCCATCGCCGGTCTTTTTCTTGTTCTGGGGGGCAATTTTCTGGCCTTAAGAAAAAAGCCCGGAGCTCCTGCCTGAAGTTCGATTATTACCGGTTGCATATTGAAACAAAATTATGCTAATTAGATTTGGTATGAAACAATATGTAATAGACGGGCTAAGCCCCAAAGACTTTCAATGCTTAAAGGATTACCTTGACAAGTATCTGGAACCTGCTGCCATTGAGGGGATATACTGGCTTGCGCTGGATGGGGAGTTACTCACCCCTGTCCAGAAGTCCCATGAAGCCTGCGGACCCCATTTGTTTGCCTTGATGCTGGAAGAGAGCCAATTGTCTTGTGAGCTTCTTGTGAGGATTAAAAAAAACATCAAATGCGATTGCATGGGCTATGCCGGAAAGGAGCAGCGTGACTGGTTGATCGATCAGACAGATGCCATCCTGGAAAAGCTTTCCATCTGCATTTAAAAAAATATCTAGGTTGGATCAATGCTTAAAATAATACCCCTTGGCGGTCTGGGTGAGATAGGCCTGAACATGATGGTGGTGGAATACGGCGATGTGATGTTTATCATTGACGCCGGTCTCATGTTTCCGGAAGATTATATGCTGGGGGTGGATATTGTTATTCCGGCCATGGATTATATCCGGGAAAATCGAGACAAGGTTCAGGGGATCATTCTCACCCATGCCCATGAAGACCATATCGGGGCCTTGCCCTATCTGTTAAAGGAAATTCGGCTTCCGGTTTACGGCACTGCATTTACCCTGGGGATTGTCAGAAACAAGCTGGTGGAGTTTGACCTGAACAAGCACATTGATCTGAACCTGGTCAATCCGGGGGAAACCCTTTCCATAGATCCCTTTGAAATTGAATTTATCCGGGTGAGCCATTCCACCATAGACGGCGTCGGTCTTGCCATTAAAACTCCGGAAGGCCTGGTGGTCCACACCGGCGATTTTCGCATCAGCCACAATGCCGATAAGATGAAAAATACAGATATCTCCAGCTTTGCCCGATTCGGGGAAGAAGGGGTTTTGGCCTTGATGTCCGATTCCACCAATGCCGAGGTGGAAGGATATACCATGTCCGAGCAGGAGGTGGCCAGAAATCTTGGCAAATTGATTGCAGTGGCACCGGGCAGGGTGATTGTGGCCTTGTTTGCATCCAATGTATCCAGGATTCAGCAGGTGATTGACATTGCCATCCACAACAACCGCAAAATCATTTTCAACGGCCGGAGCATGGAACAGATCGTCTCTGTTGCCACAAGCCTTGGGTATATCAAATGTCCCCCCAGCATGATCCGGGATATCAAACAGATCAATTCCTGTGCAGATGACAAAGTGATCATCATCACCACGGGAAGCCAGGGGGAACCCATGTCCGCATTGGTTCGCATGGCCTCTGGAATTCACCGGCATATTAATATTAAGAAAAAAGATACGGTCATTCTCTCTTCCAAACATATCCCGGGCAATGAAAAAGCCATTGGAAATATCATTAACAAGCTGTATCGGCGGGGAGCAGAAGTCGTTTATTCAAAGGTTGCCCAGATCCATGCCTCGGGCCATGGCCACCAGGAAGAGCTCAGGCTCAGGCGAAACCTGACCAAACCCAGGTATTTTATCCCCATCCACGGCGAGTATCGTCATCTGGTCATCCATGCCCGACTGGCAGAGAAAATGGGGCTTGCAAGGGAGAATGTCCTTGTGGCCGAGGACGGTAACGTCATTGTTTTTGATCAGGAAAGCGGCCGTATTGAAGGAAAGGTTCACACCGGAAGGATTCTTGTGGACGGAAAAGGGATCGGGGATGTGGGCAGAAGTGTTCTCAAGGAGCGCCGGGAGCTTTCCGAGGGCGGGCTTGTGGTGGTCACCCTGATCATTGACGAAGAAACAGGGGTGGTGCTCTATGGACCGGAATTGATTTCCAAGGGATTTGTTTTTGATTCTGCCACGGGCCATTTGGTGGACGATGCCCAGTGCGTGATCCTTGAGATTGTTGAAGAGGTTGAGGCGGGACTGGAATCCAGGGTAGATCTGATTCGCAAAAAACTTTCCCGGGAACTCAAACAATATTTTGCCTTTGCCATTAACCGCAAACCCTTGATCGTTCCCATTGTTATTGAAGTATGAAAAAAGAATTATATGGCATTTTGTTGTTGTTTTCCATTATTCTTACGGCGGTCAGTCTTTTTTCCTATGATGCTGCCGATCCTTGCATCGGGAACGGATTTTCCACGGTTCCGCCAATTGTGCATAACCTGTTTGGCCTCGTGGGCGCCCATGTGGCAGGCGCCTTTGTGTATCTTTTCGGACTGGGCGCCCTGTGGGTACCCCTTGTTCTGTCTTTGCTCAGCCTCTGGTATCTCAAAGAGCGCTCTTCTAAAATAATCTGGCTGACCCTGGCAGGGGGAATGGTTCTGATGATCAGCACCGGCAGCATTTTGTTTTTATTCAAGGATGCCTACGGGTTTTCCCACACCATAATTTCTGCCGGCGGTGTGATCGGCCGGGGGCTAAGCGCTTTTCTGCTAAAATATACCAATACCCTAGGGTGTATTACCATCCTGATTTTTTTTATGGTCATTGGGTTTACCCTTGCAACGGGAATCTCCCTGGTTGCCCTTGCCTTGTTTGTCTATCAAAAAGCCCTTCATTTGATGGGCACGGTAAAAGAGGATTTCAGGGAATTTACAGACTATATTAAGCTCAGGATAAGCCGGTTCCGGGAAGACAGAAATAAGGTGAAGCTTGACCGGGCCAGCAATACCCGTGGCAAAGGTGGGCCTGCTCAGGAACAGATCGATATCACCCCGGTACCTGGGCTCAAAAAACCAATGATTAAAATTCCCGAAAAAGTGTTACCGAAAAATCAGGAGAGCATCCCCCTGGATGACCTTTTTGCGCCAACCATTGTGGCGCTGGAGCCCGATGATGCTGAATATGTCTGTGACCCTATTATCAAGGATATCCGGGGGAAAGCCGATTTTATTCTGCCCAAGCTCTCTTTTTTAGATGAGAAACCCAGAATCCACCGGCAGATTGATACCCAGGTCCTCCAGGAAAAGGCCAGAATTCTTGAGGAAAAACTCAAGGATTTTAATGTGGCCGGCGAGGTGGTGGAAATTCTACCAGGGCCTGTTATTACCACTTTTGAATACCGTCCGGCCCCTGGGATAAAGTTGAGCAAGATCGTGGGTCTTTCCGATGACCTGGCCCTGGCCCTGAGTGCCATCAGTATCCGAATCGTGGCCCCAATCCCTGGCCGGGACGTGGTGGGCATAGAAATTCCCAATGAAGAGCGGGAGCTGGTCAACCTGAGGGAGATGATTTCTTCAAAGGCCTTTGTCCAGTCTACATCCCTGCTGACGCTGGGTCTTGGAAAAGATCTTTTGGGAAAACCCGTTGCCACCCAGATGGACAAGATGCCCCATCTGCTCATTGCCGGCGCAACAGGAACCGGCAAGAGCGTGGGCTTAAATTCCATGATTATCAGCCTGTTGTACAAGGCCACTCCGGATGAGGTCAAGCTGATCATGATTGATCCCAAACGCATTGAATTGTCTGTTTACAACGATATTCCCCATTTGATATCTCCTGTGGTGACGGATATGAAGAAGGCAACCAACGCCCTTTTCTGGGCGGTTCGGGAAATGGAGCGCCGGTATGAGCTTCTGGAAGAAAGCGGTTTAAGAAACCTGGACCAGTACAATGAGATGGTCAGGGAAGAAATGAAAAAATGGGCTTTGGTGGCCGATGATGATAAACAGGCGCCTCCGCCCGAGCCCCTTCCCTTTATTGTGGTGATTGTGGATGAGCTGGGTGATCTGATGATGGTGGCCTCAAAGGATGTGGAGTATGCCCTGACACGGCTCGCCCAGATGGCCAGGGCCGCCGGAATCCACATCATTCTGGCCACACAAAGGCCTTCGGCCGATGTGCTCACCGGCACCATCAAAGCCAATTTTCCCACCCGGATTTCTTTCCAGGTTTCGTCCAAGATCGATGCCCGGATTATCATTGACCAGGGCGGGGCTGAAAGCCTTCTGGGAAATGGTGACATGCTTTTCTGCCCGCCGGGAACCGGAAAGCTCATGCGGATACAGGGGGCGTATATCTCTGAAAAAGAGATAGCAAGAATTACCGGATTTTTAAAAGAACAGCGAAAGCCGGATTATGATGAGAGTGTCACCATGGGAGAAGGGGAGGAGGAGGCAAAAGAGTTTGATGACGCAGAATATGATGCAAAATATGATGAAGCCGTAGCCCTTGTGACACAATCACGGCAGGCGTCCATCTCCTATGTACAGCGCCGGATGCGCATCGGTTATAACAGAGCCGCAAGGCTCATTGAAATGATGGAGCACGAGGGAATTGTCGGCCCCCAGATTGGCGCCAAACAACGGGAAGTCCTTGTGAGAAACTTTGACGATGATTGATATGAAAATTATTAATACCATTAAAGGCTTCATGAATGAAGCCGAAGCCCACAGGCTTTTTGACCTGGCTTCCAGGGCGTCGCTAATGGGCCCTGTCCTTGAAATCGGCAGCTATTGCGGAAAATCGGCGGTCATCATCGGCAGGGCCTGCCAGAAAAACAACGCCATCCTGTATTCAATAGACCACCATACGGGATCAGAGGAGCAGCAGCCGGGCGAGGAATACTTTGATCCGGAATTGTTTGATGAGCGGACCGGAGGGGTCAATACCCTTCCTTTTTTCCGGGAAACCCTAAAAAAAACCAAGCTTGAAGATACGGTCATTCCCATTGTTTCCACATCCGTGGTGGTGGGCAAAATGTGGCAGACCCCTTTGTCCATGGTTTTTATTGATGGCGGTCATTCCTATGAAGCAGCCCATGCCGATTTTCTGACCTGGTCCCCCCATCTTTTGTCCAAGGGGCTTCTGGTGATCCATGATGTTTTTTTGGATCCTGCCAAGGGCGGTCAGGCACCCCGGCAGGTATATGAGCAGGCCATTGCTACCGGCATGTATACTGAGCTTGAAATGACCCAGACCCTTGGTGCGCTCCAGAAAAAATAAAAGTTTTAGGCTTGCCGGCTTCAGCAAAAAGTGTTTGACTCAAGACCCCCTAATTACCCTATGGAAAGGATTTCACCATGCGCACACAGGTTCTGGAAAAAATCAAAGAATACTACCTTGAATTTCTGCCCTTTAACAAGGTGCTGGGTATCGGGATTG
>Ga0180007_10004134_pt1 | contig 15585 bp, 13 predicted proteins | sample MM_PC_MetaG_FD_121122 | JGI IMG/M metagenome (GOLD analysis project Ga0180007, IMG submission 121122) | Groundwater microbial communities from the Aspo Hard Rock Laboratory (HRL) deep subsurface site, Sweden - MM_PC_MetaG | ecosystem: Environmental > Aquatic > Deep subsurface > Groundwater... | reverse complement strand
TGAAGAAAAAAATAGCTCTGACAAAGAAATTATGCCAGAAGAACCGTCGCCAGTTGAAAAGTGAACTGATTAAACGCATCAAAAGTGGGATGCTCTTATTTTGGCAGCAGCAAAGAGGGCAGGAGTTCAGCTTCTCTATACCGAGGACTTCCAACACAGATAGATTGTTGAGGGAGTTCAGTTTATTAATCCTTTTGCCACAGATAACGTCAGCATAGGATCATGATAAGAAGATCTGTTTTATCCGTCAGATGTGAGATGTTTGGAACATACTTTCTTAGATTGATATGTATCCCAAAAACCAACCTATGATGGTATAGAATAACATTACATCCTGAGTGGTGAAAAAGAAATCATCTTTAGCCCGTTAGAAAAAGAGACCCGTTCTCACCCGAGCTTTCTATCAGGGTTTAGCCAGAAGGCTAAGACAAAGTTTCCCCTCCCTTGATGGGAGGGGACTGAGGGGAGGGTGATGGCTTTTAAAACTCACGCCAGAGTGGTTTATCTCTTTATCTGAAAGGGTTAAAGGAGATTAAAAGAGACCGTGGGAATGGTTAAAAAAGAATTCGTCCCCATTTCTTCACAATCCCACCTACGAGGTGGACGGGGTTTGGATTGAGTGGCTAAGGGAGAGGGGTTCTCCTTGACAATGATTGAACTGAGGGGTATAATTATTTGGTAGAGGAGAGAAGAGATGAATGCTCTTTTTAAATATTTATCTTTTGTAATTAAGAGGCACTCAGGCAGAATACGTCTGGGTGTTTTATGTTTTAAGGAGGGGATGAATAAATTGTTTTCTACATCAATGTCTCCTGGTTTACAAAATAGGCCAATTGGATGTACTCAAAAGACTATTTTGGAGATATTCGTAGTTTTTAAGGAGGTGAATTCAAGTGGAAGCAGTAGAATTTTTGGGAAGATATTTAGATGATGGACATCTTTCCTGTCCAGATGAAGTGGTTAGAAAACTGGGGTTAGAGGTTAATTCAGTGGTAAAGGTGAAAGTTATGAAGGATTCAAATGGTGAGTTAAAAGAAAAGAAACGGTTCGCTGGCATCTGGAAGGATATGGAAGAAGAGGGTTTTAGGCAGATGGTAGAGATTCCAAAGTTAAGAAAGGACTACTTTGCTGGAAGGGACTTTGGTCTATGAAAAAACGGTTGGTAGATACAGATATCCTTTCTTATTACTTCAGAGAAGAACCAAATGTTGCAAAAAGGGGCAATGAATATATTGAGGAATGGGGGTTTTTATCTATCTCCTCCATAACCTGTTTTGAGATATTGGCTGGATTGAGAAAAAGAGAGGCGGTCGAGAAGGAGAAAGGATTCTTGGAATTTTGTCAGGAACACGAGGTTTTGGGGGTTGAGATGGAGGAAGGCTTGCAAGCAGGCAGGATTCATGCTGAGCTTCAAAAGAAAGGAGAACAGTTGGCAGTGGCTGATATACTCATTGCTTCCATTGCTTTAGTGAATGGATGTATTCTTGTGACGAATAATGTAAGACATTTTTCCCGGATTAAAGAGCTTGAGGTTGAAAATTGGTTAGGGAAGATTTGATCTCTTTCCAATCTAAAAATCTCGATGGGAAAAGATGGACAAACTAAAGCACTTTCTATTGTCAATTTTTTTTCAAAATTACCCATAAATTGCAATTGAAAATTACCGGATATTAATTGAAAAAATAAGTTTGCTCCTTGTTTATCAAAAGGAAGATAGCCGATTTCATCAATTACTAACAACTTATATTTGCTTAATGTCTTAAGCTTCGTTGCAAGGTTATTTTCGTAATGTCCTTTATTTAACTGCCTGATTAAATCATGGCAATTTATGTAGTATGTTGAGAATTTATGCTTTAATGCCTCAAGAGCGATTCCAATTGCCAGGTGCGTCTTGCCAACCCCTGGAGGACCTAAGAGTACAACATTTTCTTGATTATGAATAAACCGCGCTGTTTTTAATTCATTAATTGTTTTTAAGTCAATTGACGGCTGGAAGTTAAAATCGTATTGCTCTAATGTCTTTCGATACGGAAACCCTGCAACATTAACTCTCATTATTAATGATGTTTCATCTTTATCTATTCGTTCGGTTTCGATTAAAAAATCCAGAGCTTCAATTAATGAGATATTGTCTTTATTTGCTTGCTCGAGATAATTGTCCAATATTGTTGATATCTTGGTTAATTTTAATCTTTCTAAATTCCCACGTAATCTTTCATATACTATCGCTGTCATTTATGCCACCTCTTCGTATAATGCCAAGCTATGAGCCTTAACAGGTTCTACTGTTATTATGCCGTTAAGTAATGTCGAAACTGTTAAAACTTTATCACGGCAGCCTGGTTCTTTGGGTTTACGTAACGTGCAGCTCATTCGTATTTCCCGCAGGCCTTCAAAATGAGAAGGAGTGCTTATACGTTGTCCTTTTGCCACAGATAATAGCGTATGCTGCGCGATAATTTCTTGCCGGTAAAATACTGTAATTTCATTGCTCTCTTCTTTTACGGATATTTCCTTGCCGGCGTATTTATACGGCACGGAATAAAAGTTGCCTTCATAACTAAAATGGCAATCATTGAATACTCTCCGATATTTTATTATGCTCGTGTCATACATCTTTTTATCTTTTATTGGAAGCAACTCTTCAAGTTTTAATCTTTATATCGGCTGCTGCTTTGTCGTTGAGTGAATCCGCGCGTTAATTGCTTTTAGCCATTCTTGAGATTTTCTATTTATGTCGTTTAATGACGTAAATTCTTCTCCTGCGAAAAAGTTCTGCCTCACATATAAAACTGAATTCTCAACTTTGCCTTTTGTATTTGGTTTATACGGACGGCATAATATCGGATTAAATCCGTAATAACCCGCAAAATCCATAAACTTTTTATTGAATTTAGATTCTTTGGCTCTGATGGCTCTTTTTATGACGACAGATTTTAAATTGTCATAAAGAATTTCTTTAGTGTGCCCGCCAAAATATTTAAACGCATTATTATGGCCCATGAGAAAATTTATAATATGAGCCCTTTCAAAAAATTCAATGTACAATGCCCTGGAATATCCGAGGATCATAAAAAAGCAATATAGTTTTATTCGCCGTTTTTGCTCTTGATCGTATATCTTGCCAAAGTATCCCCAATCTACTTGCGTTTGTTCTCCCGGTATTTCGGTTCTTTCAATGGGTAATTTTCAATTACAATTTATGAGTATTATTGCATTAAAATTTCCACTGACCCAGAGAGTGGAATAGAGACTTACTGGCTCCAGGTTGGAACAGTTCCTAATGGAAATGATCTCTTTGATGGAGAGGTTAGGAATGTCTTAACCAAAGAAATCCCAGGCTGCCAGCAGGGCAAGACCTACTATGCCAGGGTCAAGGCTAGGATAACTGTTTAGGAAACATAAACTTTATCAAGAAGTGTGATAGGAAAGCCGTATGAGGGAAAACTTCATGTACGGTTTGATGAGGAGATGCTGGAAATAGGATAACTGTTGTAGCGTTAGTAGATGCGTGCACCGAAAGCCCAAGAACAGCTCTGTTACTGCGCCAGTGTTTTACTCTACAAGAAATTATGCCAGAAGAACTGTCGCCAGAAGATTCAAATTAAATAAGTTTATAGTTAAGTTATAATCTGCTTCCCGATAAAACTTAAGGATAAGCTTTGCGGGAATGACAAAGGACATAAGTTAAATTATCTCTTAATCAAAGTAAGCATTAGAAATATATTGCTGCACCATGCGATGGGTATTAAAGAAGGAAGCATTAAAGGCAATGCTACATTGCATAATATCTACCCACTGCCATTCTCTTTGATAATACATCGGGAGAATGGTGGTCTTTAATTTTGCATAAAATTCTTCGGCATTTTTTTCATCAAGATCATCTTGATCAAGTTTTCCTTTTTCTCCAATTGACCACCCGGTAATTCCTTCAATATGTCCTTCTATCCACCAGCCATCTAAAATACTAAAATTTGGTATTCCATTATGAGAAGCTTTCATTCCAGAAGTCCCTGAAGCCTCCATCGGTCTCTTGGGATTATTTAACCAAATATCTACCCCAGAGGTAATTAACTTTCCTAATTCCATATTATATTCTTCTAAGTAAACTATCTTAATCTCATTCTTTAGTTCTTTAATATGTTGGTGAATCTTTTTTATTAAATACTTTCCAGGTTCATCTTGAGGATGAGCTTTGCCAGCAAAGATAATTTGAAACTTGCCTACTTTTTTAGCGATTTCTACTAATTTCTTTGGATTGGTGAAGACAAGGGTAGATCTTTTGTAAGTAGCAGATCTTCTGGCAAATCCCATGGTAAATGTTTTATAATCCATACCAATGTTAGTCTCTTTATTTACATAATCGATCAGCCTTTTCTTGGCTTGGCAATGGGCATTCCAAATTTCTGGCTTGGGAATACTAGCGGCATGTCTTAAAGTAAAAGGATCTTTGGTCCACCCGGGAATATACTTATCATAAAGATCCCGATATTCTTGACAAGTCCAAGCATAAGAGTGAACACCATTAGTAATAGAACCTACGGAGTATTGAGGAAACATCTGTTGTGATACCTCGCTGTGCTTCTTAGCTACTCCATTGACAAACTTACTACAATTTAAAGCCAAATAAGTCATGTTTAAAGAATCTTGGCCACCTAACTTTTTGAGAAGATCAAAAGGAATAAACTCTCCCAAAACATTCCAAACTAAGTCATAACTAAACTTATCATGACCAGCGGGAACAGGAGTATGAGTGGTAAAGACGCAAAGTTCCCTAACTGCATCTACATTCCAAGCGAGTCTTTCATCCCATGTCTCTTCAATGTTTTTTTTATATCTTTTTAAAAGTTCTAAGGTTAACAAACTTGGGTGCCCTTCGTTCATATGGTACTTTTTTATATCTCTATAACCTAAAACATAAAGCATGCGAACTCCACCTATTCCTAAAACAATCTCTTGAGAAAGCCTATATTTGCTATCGCCTCCATAAAGAGAGTGGGTCAGTGTTCGATCATATTCACTATTATCTTTAACATCAGTATCTAAAAATATTATCGGTACTTTAAATCCACTTACTCCTACCACCACATATTGCCAGGCCATTACTACTACTTTTCTTCCTTCTATTTCCACACTAACATTTGGAGATAAAAGTTGTAAATAATCCTCAGGATTCCATTTAAATGGAAGCTCTTTTTGATTTCCATCTTTATCTAACTTTTGAGAAAAATAACCTTTTCGATATAACAAGGTAACGCCAACAACCGGTACTTTTAAGTCAGCAAAAGAACGGACTGTATCTCCAGCCAATATTCCTAAACCTCCACTATAAGTAGGAAGGTGTTGATCTATTCCGATTTCCATAGTAAAATACGCTATCTTTCTTTCGCTATCCATCTTTTATTACCTCACTCTCATATATTAAATTAATATAGTCTAAGACTGGCTTAGACTATATATGCAATCCGTTAAGTAACTTGACATAGTAGTAGGGACAGAGTGTCAGTGATGCTACTCCCTTGTCCCCCTTCCAAAAAAGCAACGAATCAAACAAACGGACACCCACAAGGTTGTCCCCCGCTGGCGGGGGTAGGGGGTGGATTTTCCCTACAAGTAAGTGGTTATATAGCCATAAGTTACAAATTGTCCCAGCGGTTATCTCAATAATTTATACCCAACTCTTTTTCCTGATAATCTCTTCTATCTTTTGTAGAAATTCTCTTGTATATTTAACATATTTATCGGCTTCGTCTACTGATATTTCTATAAATTCCTTATAATCACCTTCTTGTCGTATCTCAAACATCTTATGGAGTATCTTTGAATAATGCTTGTCGATCTTACCTGTATGCACAAACTCTTTATCAAATATAGAAATAACTCCAATATGCTTTGATGTCTTTATAGGCACATCTTCATTCAAAAATAGTGCTAATATAGCGTAAAACATAGAATAGTAAGCTCTATTCAAGATAGATCTTGGGGTTAGATTACCTTGAAGCATCATCTCTGCATCAACAAGGGTTTCTTTTGCCTGTGTGAGGCGGTAGGAAAAGAGAGCTTGCTTGTCTGTCATATACTTACTCCTTGCTCTGCAATATTCTTTATTATTGGTGCTGACCGCAAGGGTGTATTCTCTGCCTCTTCTTTGCTACAAATAAGGGGAGAAATAAACATAAAGCTTTCAAACCCTACCTCCCATACAACATCAGAGATTCTCTCTTTAATCTCATTATCAAGATAGGCAACCTTTACAAATACATCCATATCTGAATATTCATCCGGATCGCCTCTGGCTCGCGAACCAAAGACTATAAGCTCTATAATCTGAACAAACTCTGATAATCTTTTCTTTAATCTCATAGCTATCTCATAATCCCTGGAACTCATTTTGTCCATTTCTCATCTATCCTCATCACTTCTGAAATCAATACCCTAATGGTTGGGGCGTAGTGGGTTGTCCCAACGTCGGGTCATGGTCTCCCACTGACCTTTATTGAAGAGCCTATACTCAATATACTATAAAATACCTTTATGTCAATCAAAGTATCATCCATCTCAGCAATTCTAATTATAATCTTTTCATGATTAAACTTTACTCATTATTAAACTTTACTCATTGGTTATTTCTAATACCTTGAGAGCAAAAGATTTTGATAATCTTAAATTACTCATAGCTTCCTTTAGGTCTTTATTCTGATAACATTGGTAAGCTTTAGAAAAATATTTTTCACTCAAGGTTAAGATCTTTTGAAGACGATTATCTTTATTTAAGCTTAATCTTTCTTTAGCTTTCTTAATTAAGCCCCAGCCTTTACCTAATTCCAGATAAACTAAACGAGAAGGGTCTCCTTCTTTAAGAGCATTTCCTTTATTATCATCCTTGTTCCTATCTTTATTATGATGAGGAATAACTTCTATCGCTTTGCTTACTTTGCTTATCAAATTAGTACTAATTTTAGTCCCTTCTAAGGCTTTCCAATAGTCTTCCTCTTTAAAAGCCTTTAAAGCCAGCTTCCTTACCTGTAAGACATCATTAAAGATATCCTGAGCTTGTTTGTGGTTAACAAATCTTAACCTTTTTTCTGTTTCAGCAATTAAAGTCGCCAATTTAACTAATCTTAAATAAGCCAGCTCTCTATTATCTAACTGCTCGTCTTTTCCAAGATCAAGCAAGGCTTCTTTTAAATAAGCTGCTCCTTCATTTAGACAAGATAAGGCTTTCTCTTTTTCGCGATCATCTAAAAACATCCGAGATTGCACCTGAGTTTTTTTAGCCTTCCAGAGTAAATTTTTAGCTTTTTCCACCATCTCTTTATTAGGTTCGTTAATAAGAAGATTTTCTACTTCCAAGATTAACTTATTTAAATAAGAAACTTTTAAGGTTATCTTTTTAGAGAGATCTAGAGAAGAACAAGCAAGGTTATTAGCTTTAGAGATAAATTCAGCCATTTCTTGCAAGAAGCTTAAAACTTTATCTATCTTACCTTGCTCATCATCTATTTTAGCTTTCATAAAAAGTTCTTTTGCTTGCCATAATAAGACAAAGGCTTGTTTTTCTTCGCTTTTTCTTACTACTTCTTCTACGGATGAAAGAACCTTCTTCCATTTTTCAAACTCTTCTTTAATGTTTATTTCTTTAAACTCACTTTCCTTATTCCCATTTTCTTTTGCTTCCTTGCTAAGATCAGATTCTTCGGGTGCTAATTCTTCCTTGCCGCCTTTCTTTTCTAAGTCCAGCTTGGCATAAACATCAAGCTTTAGACAAGTAGCCTTTGGAGGTAAAGCAATACCCAAGCAAGCAATTAATATAAAACTAAATAATAATAACTTAAGATCCTTGCCTCTCATCTTTATCTTTCTTTAATATAATTGAAAATAGTATCAGCGGTAACAGACAATAATAACTTAAGATCCTTGCCTCTCATCTTTATCTTTCTTTAAACTAATAAATATACATAGCATCACCAAAACTATAAAACTTATACTCCTTACCTATCGCTTCTTGATAAGCATTCTGGGCTTTCTTCTTTGTAGCAAAAGCATAAACCAAAGCTAATAAAGTTGACTTTGGCAAGTGAAAATTGGTAATTAAGGCATCAACAACTTTAAATTTATAATCAGGATAAATAAAGATATTAGTAGTTCTTTCTCCGCTTAAAACTTTCTTTTCTTTTTCGGAATAAGCAGATTCTAAAGCCCTGGTAGTAGTTGTCCCTACTGCTATTACTCTTCCTTGGCATTGGTTGATAATCTCAGCTTCCTCTTGGCTTATTTGATAAAATTCCGACCACATCTCATGGTCTTTTATCTCTTCACATTTTATTGGTTTAAAACTTCCCCATCCTACATGGAGAGTAAGATAGACAATGCTTATTCCCTTCTTTCTTATTTCTTTTAAAAGGGCTTTAGTAAAATGAAGTCCCGCGGTAGGAGCAGCAATGGAACCATTTTCTTTAGCATAAATTGTTTGATAGTCTGTCTTATCACTCTCTTTTTCTTTTCTTTTAATATAAGGAGGAAGAGGCATTTCTCCTATCTGGTCTAAGAGCTCAAAGAGTTCTCCTTGATAATTTAGCTCTAAGACAGCCACATTATCGATAATGTCTAAAACATGGGCAAATATCTTATCCTTAAAATTAAAGACCCGACCGATCTTTAATCTTTTTTTTGGTTTAACTAAAGCCTTCCAGATATTGGATGAAGCTAAACCTTCTAATAATAAAATTTCTACTTTAGAGTAATTTAAGAGATCTATACCTTTTAGTCTAGCTGGAAATACTTTGGTATCATTTAAGACTAAAACATCACCTGGGTAAAGATGATCTATAATATCTTTAAATGTTTTATGTTCAAGGCCACCATCTTTTTTATTTAAAATTAATAATCGAGCTTGACTTCTCTTTTTTAAAGCTTCATAAGCAATTAAAGCAGAGGGTAGATGATAATCTAACTCATGTAGTTTCATATAACCTTATAGCACTTATTAATGAAAAATTTGACATAGAGCAAATTAATTTTAAAGTCTTCACCAGTGATGGCAATTTGGCCTCACCAGATTAGTTTGAGGTAGAGCTATCTTTTAAGCTTGTTCCTGGATAATAAAATCTTAAAATTTCTTGATAATTTTTACCACTTTCCGCCATGCCTTTTGCTCCCCATTGGCAAAGTCCTACGCCATGTCCCCATCCATATCCAGAAAAGACAAATCTATCTTTTATCTTTTCAATGTCAATAAAGTGAGTACTTCTTATCACGGTTGGATCTAAAATTAACCTAAATTCATTGCCATTTAAGATTAATTCTCCATTGGAGTGGTTAATTGAGATATTCTTAGCCCTTCCATCTAATCCTATATTGATAGGAGTAATATTATATATCTCCCCTAAGTTACTGTCCCTTTTTGATAGTTTCTTTTTTATGGTATCTTCCGAAACTATTTCTCTCCATCTTTGATGAGGGGCTTCTTTGCAAAAAGGATCTATCGCATACTCTAAATATGGGTATTCACTTGTGCCATTCCAAACTAAGCTACTCTTAGCCGTAACTCCGCCACAACAAGAATGAAAAGGAGTATTAGCAAGTATATTGTTATAAACTAAAACCAACCCCTTAGTTTCATCTATAATCTTTCTTATTTCCAAAGTTTCGGCATCTACCCCTTTATAAACTTGACAATGCCAACCATTGCAAAAGTCATATCCTTCTTCTTTATGCTTACCTCTATTTTTTAAAGCAAATGTTCTTGAAGCTATAACTTGAGCCTTAAGAGCCTCCTCGTGCCATTTAGGAGGCATCTCTCCACCGATTACTCCAGATAGAAATTGCTCTAGATCAATAATATTAATTACTTTAATATTATCCCCAGAAACACTAAGTTCTAAGCTTCCCCGATACCTTTTGTTATTTATTTTTATAAAAGATTTTGAACTAGACTCTATTACTAAAGGATCTCTATAAATCCCTATTCCAGAAATATCAATGCCTCTCCCAAGAACTGTAACCTCTTTAGTTAGATCGCCTTGATATAAAACCTCTTGACTCTCTTTTTGAACAATTCCATAAGGCAAGGGAGAAGAAAGATAGATATTTTTAAAACTACCAATCTTAACTCTTAAATCTTGAGAGAAGGCATCAGAGGTGATAAAAAGGGTGATAAAAAGAAAAATTAAAATAAGTATTTGATACATAACCTTACCTTAAAGTTTACCTGACTATATGCAATCCATTAATTAAGTTGACATACCTCGTAGGGAAAATCCACCCCCTACCCCCGCCAGCGGGGGACAGGCTTGTAGATGTCCCCCGCTGGCGGGGGATAAGCTCGAAGCTGTCCCCCGCTGGCGGGGGTAGGGGGTGGAAATACAACTATTATGTCAAGTTATTTGTCAGATTGCATATAATAGATTTTCGATAGTGTCTGAGTATAGCTTAGTTATTAAGAAACAAGCCATCTTTTTATCTCCTCTTTAAATATCTCTGCTTCCAAGATCTTTATTCCTAATTCTTTAGCCTTTTTTAATTTAGAACCTGGTTTTTCTCCCACTATTAAATAGTCAGTATTTCTTCCCACCTCAGAGTTTATCTTTCCGCCCATCTCCCTTATGATCTCTTTAGCTTTCTCTCTGGTAATCTCTTTAAGATTTCCCGTAATGACTAACTCTTTATCAAGGAAGATATTTTCTTTAATCTCTTGTCTTTTATCTTCTTTTTTTAAACATTCAAATCCATAACTTTCTAAGTCAGTAACAAGATCTTTAGTTTCTTTTTGGCTAAAAAAATTTACTATCCTCTCTGCGACTGCAGGACCAACATCCTTTATCTCCATAAGCTCTTCCAGAGAAACTTCCATAAGTCTTTTTAAAGAGCTAAAGTAAGAAACTAAGACTTGGGCGGTTTGGCTTCCTACATTGGGTATGCCTAAGGCATTAATAAGCTTAGCCAAGGATGCTTTTTTAGAAGCTTCAATACTTTGGCATAAATTTTGAAACGATCTTTCTTGCCATCCTTCTAAAGACAAGATCTTCTCCTTTTCTTGATAAATCTGATATAAGCTTGAAATATTAGTAATTATTTTCTCTTCTACTAATTGATCTACAATCTTTTCTCCTAATCCATCTATATCTAAACAAGATTTACTGGCAAAATAAGCTATCCGACGTTTAACTTGAGCCTGGCAATCAACGGAAGGACAAAATGTTTTTGCATCATCTGTTTTTCTGACAACACTACTTCCGCATACCGGGCAACTTTTTGGAAACTCAAAAGAAGAAGACCGTTCCTTGCTTGGCAAGACCGCTACTATTTTAGGGATTACATCTCCACTTCTTTCCACTATCACTCTATCATTCACCCTGACATCTTTTCTCTTAATTTCATCTTCATTATGCAAGGTAGCTTTCTTAATCCAAGCACCAGCTATTCTTACCGGTTCTAAAATAGCTACTGGAGTTAGGACTCCTGTTCTGCCTACTTGAATGATGATATCTTTAATTATAGTTGTTCCTTGTTGGGCAGTAAACTTATAAGCAATAGCCCAACGAGGACTACGAGCTGTAAAACCAAGAATCCTTTGATGAGAGATTAAATTTACCTTGACTACCATGCCATCCACCTCATAATCTAATTTATTTTTTATTTCTTCACATTCCTGGCAGTAGGTAATTACCTCTTCTATTCTTCGACAAAGCTTACGGTGTCTTTCGGTTACTAACCCAAGTCTTTCAAACTTCTTGATTGACTCCTCATAAGTGGTAAATTGCTCATTTTCTAAATAACATACGGAGTGAATAAAGATAGACAATCTTCTCTTGCTTACTTCCTTTGAATCTAACAAGTGCAATGTTCCAGCGGTAGCATTTCTTGGATTAGCAAAAGGAAGCTCATTATTCTTTATTCTCTCTTCGTTTATCTTTATAAAATCACTCTTTTTTAGAAGTACTTCTCCTCGAACTTCAAAGCTAACTTTTTCCTTTAAAGATAAAGGAATGCTATGGATAGTCTTTAAATTTAAAGTAATATCATCCCCCTTGAGACCATCTCCTCTGGTTACCCCTTGAACAAAGAGACCATCTTTATAGATAAGAGATGCGCCTACTCCATCAATCTTAAGTTCAGCTACATACTCAATCTTATCTTCTTTGAGCAATTTCTTTACTCTGCGGTCAAATTCCATTAACTCCTCTTTAGAATAAGTGTTATCTAAGCTCAGCATCGGAATTTTATGAGCTACTTGTTGGAAATGATCTAAAGGAGTTCCTCCTGCTCTTTGGGTAGGAGAGTTTGTTTGAAGATAAGCAGGATGTGCTTCTTCTAAATTCTTTAACTCTTTAAAAAGCTGATCATATTCAAAGTCTGAAATCTCTAATTGGGCTTCTAAGTAATACTTCCTATCATGGTAATTAATTAAGTTTATTAATTCTTGAATACGATCCTTAATTTTATTCACTTTTTTTCTTTCGTAGAAGGGCTATAATCGGCAAAAGAAATTTTCATAATGAGAATTGGTGGACTGTTATCGTAGCATCTTCTTCTTATTTCATTAATTGAGTCATTTTTCTTTCTCACCTTCCTCCTCAAAATAGTGTATAGTCTCTTTCTTCAGCTCCCTTAAGGTAAAAAGAAGCTTAAATTCAGTGACACCTGATTCTAGAGATAGTTTCTCTGCAATCCTCTGGCAATCCTTTCTATCTTTTCCATGAAGCATAGTATAGAAATTATACCCCCACTCAGGACAGGTAATTCTCTGGTAGCAATGGCTTACCTCTGTAAATTCAGCCATCAATCTTCCAACCTTATTTACCTCTTCCTTCTCCACCTTCCATACCCCCAAAGCCGAACCTTCAAATCCTATCTTAGCCGGATTAACTACGGCTGAAAATCTTCTGATTATCCCTTGTTTTAGCCAGTTTGAGATCTTATCTAAGACCTCCTCTTCCTCAAGTCCTAACCCTTCTCCAATCCTCTTGAAAGGAGCAGATACTAATGGGATAGAATAGGTCAACTTGTTAATCAGTCTTCTATCTTCTTCTGCCAGCCGTAGATCGGGAGAGGTTTTTCTAATCTCATTAATCTTTTGGATCGATGCGAAGCTAGTATTTATCTTAAACCTCTTCTTGGGTTTCAGGTTGAGAAACTTTCTTATCTTTGTTCTTTCTTTTAATTCAGCAATAGTTTTATTTAGAACTAACTCAGATGGGGCAATTAAGACAAACCATAAGTTATACTCATCCTCTCTCAAATAGTTATGAGTAACACTTCTAAGATGGTTAATTACAGGTACTACCTGTTCTAACTTTTCTTGAGATACTTTAGCTGCTAAAAGAGTGCTTTTATAACCCAACCTTTTAGAGTCGAAGACCGGTCCTATTCGGACTATTCTCTGCTCAGAGAGAATCTTCTCTATTTTAGCCAAGAGATCTCTCTCTGAGATAGCTAAACTCTCTGCTAATACAGAAAAAGGTTTTGAGATTAAAGGAAAATCTCTTTGGAGTAAGGTTAAAAGTTCCATCTTATTTAGGCTCATATACACAATACGGCTCTTCAGCTAAATAGTCCCCAGTTATCCCATATGCTCTAGCCCTGCACCCACCGCATACCTTTCGATATTCGCAATATCCACATCTTCCACAATAGGAATCTATCTTTCTTATTATCTTGAAGACCTCGGAGTTCTCCCAAATATAAGGAAAAGTCTTTCTCTTAATATCTCCACATTCAATCTCTAAGAATCCACAGATCTGCACCTTGCCAACATGAGATATGAAAGCAAATGTTACACCACCCATGCACCCCTTGGTCATAGAATTCGAAGGATGTTCTTCCCTTTGGAGTAAGACCCGGTTATAATGTGGTGCACAGGTCAGTTTTATCCTCAGGTGAGAGTCTTTGGATTTATCATAAACCCAGTTCATTACCTCTTCATACTCCTGGGCAGAGATCTCGCAATCAACTAACTCTTTGCCCCTACCTGTGGGAACAAGAAGGAAAAGGTCAAAGACAGAAGCGCCTAACTCCTGAGCTAAATCTAATATATGAGGTATCTCCTTCAGATTATACTTACTCACAGTGGTGTTTATCTGGAAGTCTATCCCAGCCTCTTTAGCATACTTAATACCTCTTAGGGCTCCCTTGAAAGCCCCATTAAACCCTCTAATTAAATCATGTAATTCTTCAGTGGCTCCGTCTAAAGAGACACTTATCCTCTGGATATTTGCCTCCTTTATCTTTCTGGCAGTCTTCTCATTTATCAATGGACCGCAGGGAGCCATGACTACCTTGAACCCAAGTGAGTTTCCATGTTTAGCAATATCATATATATCCTCCCTGAGCATCGGCTCTCCGCCTGTTAAGATAATTATAGGCTTAGCTAAAGCAGCAATATCATCTAAAAGTTTAAAACATTCCTGAGTAGAAAGCTCACCTGGATAAGGTCCTAAACTAGCTTTTGCACGGCAATGTTTACAATTGAGATTACAGCTTCTGGTAATCTCCCAGGCGATCAAGTTAGGAAGGAGAACGTTCATATCTTTTTTTGCTACCTCATTCATTTATCAGAAATCTCTTCATCGGTTAGATAACAAGCAGGATCTTCTGCCCATGTATCTCCATAGACTACCTCGGCACGAATACGACAGCCACCACATACCTCAAGGTAATTACATTTACTACATCGGCCTTTAATCTTACTCTTTATATTGCGTAATTCACATATTAGTTCGTTAGATCTATCCCTCCAAATCTCACTAAATTTTCTCTCTCTAATATTACCAAGGTCTTTATGCCCCCAAAATTGACATGCATGGACATTACCTTGAGAATCGATATTAGCAAATTTCTTACCTGCAGAACAACCTCCATGCATCTTAAGTAATTGCATTACTTCCTCAGTTCTACTTGGATATTTAGCTTTAATTAACTGATAGAGATAAACTCCATCGGCATGATTATCTGTTGTTAAAATCTCAACCTCTATACCTTGATTAAATAATTCTTGGGTTTTATTGATTAAGAAGTTAATCACATTTCTTTTTTGCCCAAGGGTAATATCATCTTTGGCTAATCCTCTCCCTCTACCGGCATAGACTAAGTGATACATACAAAATCGCGGAATCTTCTCCTTAATTAGTAACTCAATAATTAAAGGTAAATCCAAATAATTATATTTAGTGATTGTAAATCGTATACCCGTTCTCAATCCCGCCTCTAAACAATTCTTAATTCCACAAATTGCACTATCAAAAGCTCCTTGAATTCCTCTAAATTCATCATGAGTCTTACGACTACCATCAAGGCTAATACCAACATATTGAAATCCAGCATCTTTAATCTTCTGTGCAATCTCCAAGGTAATAAGTGTCCCATTACTCGATATGACAGGACGTAATCCTTTATAAGAAGCATAAGTACCGAGTTCAAGAATATCTTCACGAAGTAAGGGTTCTCCGCCAGAAAACAATAGCACTGGTGATTGGATTGTAACTAAATCATCAATGAGACGAGTTGCTTCCTCTGTCGAAAGTTCATCTTTATATTCATAGTCATTGGCATTAATATAACAATGTTTACAATGCAAATTGCATCTAT
>Ga0180007_10004133_pt1 | contig 15585 bp, 15 predicted proteins | sample MM_PC_MetaG_FD_121122 | JGI IMG/M metagenome (GOLD analysis project Ga0180007, IMG submission 121122) | Groundwater microbial communities from the Aspo Hard Rock Laboratory (HRL) deep subsurface site, Sweden - MM_PC_MetaG | ecosystem: Environmental > Aquatic > Deep subsurface > Groundwater... | reverse complement strand
TCAGAAACTAGTAATTACTTTGATTTCTAACCATGAAAGAAGATGCGTGTCAAACGCATCACCTCCCGAATGCAACCATTGGGGCACTAAAATCAAAACATATTCGGATGTCCAACATCCGAATATGGCCGACGGTACTATTAAGATGAAACTCTGAAAACGGGCGTTCAATTCTTAGCCGTCGGCGAGAAGGCTCTTTTTCCGATTCATTAGATAGGCATACGCCGCCAAAGCCGCGCGAGCGCCATCACCCACGGAAATATTATTTTGCTTGTACGGATCATCTGTCACATCGCCTGCGGCAAAGATTCCCAAATGCGAGGTCTGCGCATGCTTTCCCTCGGTTATTACCTGTCCCTGTTTATCGCGCTCGACCACTTCCTTCACTATTTCAGAATTCGGCACTGAACCGATTTCGACAAAAACTCCGCCGACAGGCAACGTATGCTCTTTGCCGGAAACCGTATCTTTATACGCGAGCGCCGTAATAAATTTCTCGCCCTCGACGCGCAAAACTTCGGCGTTAAAAATAACCTTTATATTTTTTTGCGCCTCCACTTTTTCCTGCGTAACCGAATCCCCTTTCAAGGCATTTCCGCGTTCCAAAAGATACATTTTTTTCGCATACGGAACCAAATCAAGAACCGTTTCCAATCCGGCATTTCCGCCGCCCACAACTGCCACGTCTTTGCCTTTGAAAAGCGGCGCATCGCAAGTGGAACAATAGGAAACGCCTTTGCCTTCGAATTCCGCTTCGCCGGGCACGCCCATTTTTCTTCGCCGCGCGCCTGATGCGATGATAAGAGACTTGCCGGTGTATGTTTTTCCTTTCGCAGTTTTCACTTCAAAGTCGCAAACGCGGCCGCCGACCTTACAGCCGGTCACTTCCACTGAAACGGCCCTGTCGCCATCAGCTATAGATACGACATCCGAAAATGAGCGCACATGCGCTTCAAGTTTTTTCGCCAAATCGTAGCCGCTGATATGAATGTCGCCGATCCAATTCTGGATATCCGCGGCAACAATCGACTGCCCGCCGAACGATTCGGTGATCAGCAAAGTTTTCAGGCGTTTACGAGCCGCATAAACAACCGCGGCAATACCGGCCGGCCCGCCGCCGATCACAATGACATCGTAGATCATAAAAAAAATTTAAAAACCTTTTACTCTTCTTATAAGCCCAAAAGCTTCATTAATACGTTTCATTTTGTTTTCCGCATCTTTCATCTTACTCCGATCGGGATGATATTTTAAGACCAACTTATGATATGCCCGTCGCACTTCATCTTTCGAGGCATTTCTTTCCACTCCCAATAACGACCATGCCCAATCCACACCAGTGGTTTCAAATTCAAACCGTTCTTCGTCTTCATCAATCACTTCTCCAGAAGCCACTCTTTGTGTTTTGGAAAAAAGTTTAGATATTCTATCTATAATTGCAGCTTGATCCGCGCCAAGCCTCTTTTTTTTCATCTCCTTCAATCTAACTCCGATAACTTCCAGTCTTTCAAAATCCGCTCGTCCCCCATTCTCCGTTTGATTTAACAGATCCATCAATTCCGCTTCCATTCCCAACAACTCACGAGGTGCCTCGCTTTTAGCTTTTAGATATTCAACATATTCAAACAAGGACTTTGCTCTCGCCTCGCAAGATTCTTTAATCTCTTTATCCAACATTCCTTTGGAAATTTCCTGCATCAACTGCGCTTTTAACAAAAAAGAATTCAACTTTAACAGATCTTCATCTCTCGCTCGTTCATTATCAAAAGCCTTAAGATTGTTGTCGGGTCGTGAAAAATATTCACTCCACGCAATATCCGATAGTTCTTTTTGTAACTCCTCTTCAACCCGTTCAAACGAAAATAATCCGGGCTCTTTCAGATAACGTTCAAACTTTTCTTGCAGACGATTAATTTCATTCAAAAAATCAATTTTCACTTCTCCTGAAATTTTAAAATGCTCTAAAATCAAACGCGCTTGCGTAAAATAACCCTCAATCTCTTTCACGCTAATCCCCAGTCGATATTTATACTTCTCAAACGGCGAATTGTTCAAGCCTATAAGATTTATTCTCGTGTCAATAAAGGGAATAAATTGCTTGTAAACCTTTTTCTCAAGTTTCGTAAAAGCAACCTTGAGTTTTTTTAACAATTCCGGATCTTTAACCTTGTCGAGATAGTCGACCTGCAAATATGCCAAACTATCAAATAAATCGTTGGGATCTGTAACATGAAATTTACTTTTTTCGCCAGTAACACGATCTTCAGTCGGATGATTGAGTTCGCGTTCAATATCGGCAAAACTACGAGAGAGTTCCTCTTTTATTATTAAATCGCTCGCAATATCCGCCTTTGTCGGAGCATACTCCTCAGATTCGGGATCAAAACCTTTCTCCCAATTTAATTCGTGGAATTTTGGCATATAAATTTAAATAATTATGACGCATCCAAATATTGCTCTTGTGACGTTAAACAGTATAACCCTTGCCGACACATTTCAAAAATCGGCTCCGGCAAATTGTCGAGCGCATACCAACCCCATGACTCGTTCCGATCAGGTTCCAATAATTGCGGCTCTCCGCTTTTCCAATCCGCGATCAAACCGACGTGTATGTAATGTTTGGGTGCGTATTTCGTGACATTCGAAAGAAGCTGAAATCGTATGTTTTGAATTTCAAGTCCGCACTCCTCTTGCACCTCACGCCGCGCGCAATCTTCGAATGCTTCCATGTATTCCAAGTGTCCGCCGGGAAATGCGTATTCCCCTTCTCCATGCGAGCCTTTGCGTTTGCCGAGCAAAACTTTTCTGTCTTTGAAAATCATCACGCCCACGCCGACTTTCGGAAAAAAATCGTTTTGCATATTACGCAATAATTAAAAAGATACTATTTTTTCCAAAACTATCGGCAGCTCCGTAACTCCGTCGCGCGCGCCGCTGAAATGTCCGCGTCCATGTTCGATCACGATCTCCGAACCGAGTTTATCCCGAAAATCGTCTTGATTATCGAGCGGAACATACGGATCGTCATCAGAAAAAATCGCGACACTTTCCGTGAGATGAGTTTTCACGTTCATCAAATCAAGCGGAGTCTCGAGCCAGTGTCGTACAATCTCTCGCACTTCTTCATCGTCTTCAAGTCCGGCCAAGCGTTTAAAAAATCCAGCTACAAACACTGCGCCTCCGACTTTGATTCCTTGCGGCAACGATTCAAGATACCGTGCAATTGCTTGGCATCCCATGCTGTGACCGACAAAATACGTTTGCTCATCCGCCTCACTCACAACCGCGGCAAGCGCAGAAACCCACGGACCGATACGCGGGCTTCCAGCATCCGGAAGCTGCGGAATAAAAACCTCAAACCCACGCGCCTCCAACTCTTTTTTCAACCACGGAAACCACCCCTCCTCAGGATGCCCACCCCAGCCGTGAGCGATGAAGAGTCTTTTAGACATAAAATTTATTCAACAACATATTCCCACCCCGGTTTCCACGCTTTTTTCTTTCTCCAATCTTCCGCAAACGCCTCTTCCCATGTCTTACTTTTCAACAATACATCAAGTGCGAGCTGTGGGGCTTTATGTGCCACAATCGCCACTTTCTTATTGTCATAATTCTGTTTTAGAAAATTGAGAAAATTCGCAATTCGCATTTTCACATCCTCATAGCTTTCGCCTTCCGGAAATCGTTCATTAATCATCTTTTCTTGAAGCGGTTCAACGATATTTGATGGCTGAGCGTTATATGTGCCGTAATTACATTCACGCAAACGAGCATCAGGAATAATTTGTACCATCTCCTCAAATGTCAACTTCGCCGAATCAACCGCCCGTTTAAGGTCGGAACAAAAAACAACATAAAAGTCACCTACTTTGATCTTATCTTTCAGCTCAACCGATTGTTTTATCCCTAATTCAGAAAGCTCAACATCGGACCAACCGGATGAAATTTCTTTTTCGTTATCAATCGTAGTCCCATGAACGAAATAGGTGATAGAAATAGACATATCAATTATTTACCTTATATTCCAACAACAAATAAGAATTCTGAAGAGGCTTTGCCTGCACGAACTCCAGAGACTTTATCTTATTCAGCTCGCTCGCAGAATGCAAAGACTCTCCATCCATCAAAGTCGCGGTATTTTTTCCACCAATTAGCGCCGGCGCGACCACGAGAAGAACTCGATCTATCAATCCTTCTCTTACAAGAACCGTATTTAATTCTCCGCCCGATTGGATCGTTAGTCTTTCCGCTCCAAAGTCGCGTTTCAATTTAAAAAATACATCGTGAAAATCAATATGTTCTTGGTAAGTAAGAATATGAATGTTGTCGTACTCTTTTTGAAGAGCGAAAGCCGGGTGATTTGTATTCGTCGTTATAATAATAAGCGTTTCCGCTTTCTTTGCTAGATATCTAACCCCACTTTCTGTCAAATGCGGTTTGTTATCTATCACAACAAATCTAACCACGGTCTTTTCAGGCTCATCCGTCTTTTCATTCATTCCAATCTTCGCGAAAACACGTCCCGTATTAAGCGAGAAAAAATCCGTCTCTCGTTCCAAATCATAATATTGCTTCAACCCCTCCTTCACTCCCACGATTCGCGGATAATCCTTATCAACATCCATCACGTCCGAATCACCAGTGGAAATTTTTCCATCTACCGATACGAGTAAGAACAACGTAGTTTGCGGTCTTGCCTCATGCATATATTAAACTTTGGTGCCCGGGGCGGGACTCGAACCCGCATGCCTTGTGGGCGCACGATTTTAAGTCGTGAGTGTATACCATTTCACCACCCGGGCTTATGCGATCACGATCGCACCGCAAACATAAAAGAAAAACAGCTTTTCCGCAAGGGAATAAATGTTACCCTTCGACAAGCTCAGGGAATATCGCTCTTTGACTTTATAGACTTTATAGACTTACTTCATCATCCCCTCCGGCAAATACTTGCCGCATGCGCCCATCAGTTTGTTTATCTCGCTTGCCGTCGGTTGGCTACCGCCCATAATTTCCTGCGCCCGTTTTTCTCCCAGTGTTTTCGTAATGCAATCCTGCGCATCGCCGCCTAAAAATCCGGCCGGACTGCCAGCCATGTCGCCCATCATTCCAGCCGCCCCTTCGGAAAATGACGACACTGCTCCTTTTACCATGCGCTCCGCGCCGCCGTTTGCGAAAAACATGGCCAGCGAAAAGACGCCGACCAATATGGCCAATCCGACCAGACTCCACACCAGAAAAAACAACGACCCGAACGCTTTAAAAATTTTATCCATAAAATATTATTACGTGAATTATTACCTGCCAGCATTGATTTTAACCTTTGCTTTAAATGACAGCCTTCATTATACACTCTAACATGAGATCAAAAAAAGGTGGTTGTCGCGTTTTTTTATATTTTAGAATTCTGCCATTACCTCAACAAAATGTGTTGCCTGTGGCAAAAAAGAAAAAGGCGCGATGAAGGCTCGGGCTTCACTTTCGCGCTCTGTTGCGCTAATCTGAAAATCTATATGGATGAACGAATCATCGCGCCGGAATTGCAAGAGCAGGAACAGCGTTTCGAGCTGTCACTCCGGCCCAAAACACTGACGGAATTCATCGGCCAACCCAAGGTCAAGGATAATCTCGGCATTTTTTTGGAGGCGGCCAAAGGGCGCGGCGAAGCGTGCGAGCATGTTTTGCTTTACGGCCCGCCCGGCCTTGGAAAAACTACGCTGGCTCATGTCATCGGCATGGAGATGGCGGCAAATGTCAGAGTTACCAGCGGGCCTGCGCTTGAACGCGTCGGTGATTTAGCCGCGATTTTAACCAACCTCGAAGATGGCGACGTGCTGTTTATAGATGAAATCCATCGGATGAACCGTTCGATTGAAGAAGTTCTGTATCCGGCCATGGAAGATTTTGCGCTGGATATCGTCATTGGCAAAGGGCCGACAGCGCGCACTTTGCGGCTCGACTTGAAACGTTTCACGCTCATCGGCGCAACCACCAGAATGTCCCTCCTCTCCGCGCCTTTCCGCGACCGTTTCGGCAACATCTTCCATTTGGATTTCTACGGCGTGGATGAAATGTGCGCGATTGTTAAGCGCAGTGCCGCAATTTTGGGCATCGCTATCAGCGATGAAGCCGCCCATATTATCGCCACGCGGGCCAGACGCACGCCGCGTGTCGCCAACCGCCTGTTGCGGCGCGTGCGCGATTATGCGCAAGTGCGCGGAGACGGCAATATGGCTCCGCAGATTGTTGATGATGCGCTGAACGGCCTGGAAATAGATCCGCGCGGACTGGATGAAGCAGACAGAAAAACCTTGCGCGCCATGATCGAAAAATTCAACGGCGGACCGGTAGGCCTCGCCACTTTAGCCGCTTCAACCGCCGAAGACGTTGATACTTTGGAAGAAGTCATCGAACCGTTTTTGTTACAAGAAGGCCTGATCGACCGCACTCCGCGCGGCCGTCTGGCGACTGAAGCCGCTTATACGCATCTTGGCATCGCGTTGCCGCCAAGCCAAATCAGGTTGTAGGTTTTAGGTGATAGGTTAAAGGTTATTGGCGGCGGATTATATCGGATATTGCGCGCGCCGCTCTTAGACTATAAAATTACCCCATGATTCCGCTGTCGATTTTCCTCATAATCTGGCTGGTTCTGCTCTTGGCATATGTCGCCTTGGCATTTATCAGCATCGTCCAAATGATGCGATTTGCATTAGTAGGCAAAATGGCGTATTTCTCGACTTTTATTTTTTTAAGCGTTGCCGCCATTATCATTCTCATCGTATCCATTTATCTGACTACTGTTGATTGGACGCTGAACCTTAGCTTCGGAGAAATAATCACACAGCAAATCCCAATCTTATGATGAACCTGAAAAATCTGCCCGGACAAGCCCCGGACGAAAACGTCGTCAAGGTTTTGAGGCGGCATTGGCTGACGCTGTTGCCATTGGGTTTTTCCCTGCTTTTTATCCTGCTCTTGCCGATTGCTATCGCCATCGTAATCGAAATCATCAAACCCGATCTATATTCCAACCAAGCGTTGACAACCCTTTTGGTTTTAGGCGGCTCCATTTTCCTATTGTTTGCATGGCTTTTTTTATACCAAAATTACATCGACTATTATCTGGACATCTGGATAGTAACTGACCGCAGAATTTTAAATATCGAACAGCACGGACTGTTCGGACGCACGGTTTCAGAGCTGCGTTTGTATCGCGTGCAGGATGTAACGTCCGAGGTTCGCGGATTTTGGAAAACGATGTTTGATTACGGCGAAGTGTATATCCAAACTGCCGGCGAAGAGCAGCGTTTCATTTTTGAAGACATTCCCCATCCCAATGATGCGGCTAAATTGATTCTGGAAATGTCAGAAGTACAACGCAAAAAACACCTCGAAGAGGCGGTGGAAGAATTCGGCATGCCGGATAAGAAGTCCTAGGTCCTACGTCCTAGGTCCTGGGTCTGATGGGCGGTAATTTTGGCGGTAAAGTCGGTGGAAGCGTTGGGCGCGGAGTATTCGGGGAAGCAGATCCGTTCGCATTTTTGTTTAAACGTCCGACCGAAGTGCCGTATTTTGAACCCTCGGCTTTACCCAAACTGCGCGCAAGATAATCGCGGGCAGAAGAAATTTTGTCATTCCCACGTATAGCGGAATCGCGATTAAAAGATTCGGCGCGTTTAGCATCAAGCCGCGCACGCATTTTTTGCACGCGTTTTTCCGCACTTGAAATTTGCGGTTTGGCCGCAGTCTCATTGCGGCCGAAAATATTTTTTAGAAAAGACATGGTGGTAGGTGGTAGTGGGTAGTGCTACTGCTCTACTTCTCTTATTTATACGCTCTCCTTAATTCCGTCCCTTGATAGAAATGTTTGAGTATCGCGTCATAAGTCGCATTATCTTTAGACGCCATATACAAGGCGCCGCGCGCGGATAAGCCGACCCCATGTCCCCACAGCGTCTGTCCGACATCATGGGGAACAGGCACTGACTTTAACCATGCATACCCTTTTCCTCCCCACACTTCTGTCCAGTCACGCGTACGGCCGTCGGATCGTGAAAAATACGGAGTAATTGCCAAGTTGCCGTCATAAGTAACTATCTGGCCGCGGGTTTTTACCACGCCGTTCACGATATCCGGACTGCGCTCCTCCTGCCCGTATCCGCGATACACCTGATCGAAATGCGCATCAACCGTAAAAAATTCATCAGCATGCTTTGTCCCGCGGTTCACATGGTACATGGCGTATGTCCTCGCCGCCGTCAGCAAAGCTTTTTGATATTCCAACGGGCTGACATTCGAGGTCTCGGCAATGCCGTATAAATACGATTCAACGAGCAATTCATTAATTACCCACACAGCGTCCGTGGCCGGCGTATAACGCAACTCCAATTTCGCGCGGAACTTATTGTCATTCGCGCCCGGCAACCATGACACAGGCCGGCTGTAATCCGTAATCTCCAAAGGAGAAATGCCGTCTGCCGCAATGAAAACAAAATGGCTGTCGGACTGGCTCGTGCATCGCGGTCCGCTCAATCGATAAATCTTTGTATTGCGGTCAAAAACCACAGTCGCCTCTTCATTTTGCGCAAACGTACAAATCGTCTGCGATGCCTGCGTTACATTCATGCCCGTCTGGATGCCGCGCAAAATCATGGTGTCATCTGTCGTCTTATACAAACCAACGCGGATTATCGGTTCCGGCGGCAAAGACGCTTCATCACCGTTTAAAGGCGGCGGAATACTTGAAACCGCCGGCCCCGGAATCGGAATCGGCGTCGGATCAACATACCCGTCCGAAGTTACTGTTACAGGAATTGAAATCTCCCCGCCCTCCACTTCGCGCCCGTCCGCAACCAGCTGAAATGAAACCGTATAATCGCCTTTTTTTGCCGGCGCTTTCATCGTGTAACTCACGAAGCCGATCTCCCCCGGCGAAATTACATTGCTCTCCTTCACCGGTACATCACTCGACGCCCAAGATTCATCGTGCACATTGGAATAAGCGCCTAAAGACGGCTGGACTTCCAACAGTCGAAGCTCGCGATTGCCCCAAACTGCAGTGCCTTCGTTTTTAAAGCCGTGCGTCAATTGCAAGCGGCTACTGCCAGCAATTTTCAAATTCTTGCTCGAAGTCAAAAGCAAAATAGAGGCATAAGTTCCGTCTGACTCCGTGTTTTGGTTTTCAACTTTATCACCTTCTGCAACAACAGTGCCGTTACCCACAACTCTGATCGGCAAAGTTACCGAACCGCCGTCAACCCAAGCTTTGTCCTCCACCGCCAGTTGAAATTGCTCTTGAAACGAACCGGTCGAGGTTGGGGCGCGCAGCTCTAGCCGCAAAGTTCCGATTTGACCGGGTTTCACTTCTTTTTCAACGAGAACACCGGATTGCGACCCGGTCTTCCATGAAAAATCCTTGAACAAACTTGTCCTATATTTAGGCCCCCAAGTGTAAAGCGACAAATATGCACCGCCATCGCGCTGCCAAGTTTTTGTGCCGGCATTTTTAAATTTGATATCTACCACGACATGCTCCTCCGGTTTCAATTGCCACTCGATTCCACCTTTATCAATCAAAACAGCTTTGTATTCGCTTGATGCCGGGACTTTATCAGTAACCGCAACAACGGCTGAGCCTGAACCCGAACTAACGGAAGCGGTCTTGGCCGCCGCCTTAAGCACTGTAAAAGTTACAGTTACAACCGACCCCTTGATCCAAGCGTTTGGGCCGGAAGACAATAAAAAGCGCTCGGTATAAACACCGGGATTTGACGGGGCCACCACATAAAAAGATGCGCTGGCCATCTGGCCCAGTTTCACTGTTGCTTGATCAATCAGCGCCGGAAGATCGTTCTTAATCCAGCTTGGATGTTTGAAAATCGTGGAGTCGCCGTAAAGATAAACGGCCGTTGCATTTTGCCCACGCGTCCAAGTTTGAGAGCCGATGTTTTTGAATTTTAGAGTTATCAACTTGACCTGTCCGGTTTCGAGCATGACGGCACCGGTAGAAACTTCCGCCTGATAGCCTTCTGTTCCGGCAGCAACTGGTTGTACAGCCAGTAATAATCCGCTGACCATCGAAAAGAGCAGTGACTTGGCAATCAATTTCAAAACCCCAATTTTGCCGTCTGCCAATAAGCGACCGCGCTTGCCTGTAACTGCTTTCAACTTTTGCGGCATTGTGGTGATTAAGAAGTTCATAATTTTGTGACTGACGTTTAACCAGACGTATATCTGATTCACGTCTGGATTCATTTTAGCATTTCTTCCACACATTGTTCCAATCGCGCAACGAACACCAAGCAAATTTTCTGTTACGCAATTTGTCCGGCCGCGTCAAATTGCGTAACGGCATTTTCAAATTTTGGCTGGGTTGAGAAATAAATCCGCTCTTTTTTCTTGTGGATAATGAATCAAAAGAACCAGACATCAGGTGCCAGGCACCTGAACTAAGAAGCTAGAATCTGGAATCTAGGTTAGGAAAGGACGGGAGCTAAAGGCTGAAGAGCTGAAGAGTGTAGGAGCTTATGACTCATCAGCCCATCAGCCCCTTTGCCCATCAGCCGATCGGCTCATCAGCCCCTTTACCACTAGCCTTTCCACAAAAGACATGCCAAAATGCCGTTATGTCGCTCACACGCGCTTTGGCCCAAAACACAGGCGTGCAAATTATAGGTAAAACCATCTCCACATTTATCGGCGTGGCTGTTGTTGCGTTAATGACGCGGCAATTGGGACAAGAGGGGTTTGGCATGTACTCAACAGCAAACGCCTACTTCCAATTTTTCGCGCTTTTCCTCGACTTCGGCCTCAATGTCATGGTCGTGCAGATGCTCGGCGAGCATGCCGGAAACCGGCAAGAGGAAGACCGCATCTCCAGCGCCGCATTCACGCTCCGCGTCATCAGCGCACTTGTCTTGTTGACCGTGGCGCCTGTCCTCGGGCTCTTCCTCCCCTATCCTTGGGAATTGAAGCTGGCATTCTTCGCGATCTGGGGTTCGTTCTTCACTGCCTCCCTTAACCAAATCGCGATCGGCGTCCAGCAGCGGCACATGCGAATGCATATGGTCGCGGGAAGCGAAATTTTCGGCCGTCTCGTCCTTCTCGCGGGAATCCTTGTAGCGCGTGCATTGAACTGGGGGCTGATCCCCATCGTACTCATCGTGTCTCTCGCCGGCCTCGCAAACTTTCTGCTGAACTTTTTTAGCGCGCGCAAATGCGCGTCATTCCGTTGGAACGCAAACTGGAACGTATGGAAAACCCTACTGCGGCGAAGCTGGCCCATTGGCGTTTCAATCGTTTTTAATCTCGTCTATTTTAAGGCGGATACTTTTGTCCTTTCACTCGTCCGCCCACAAACTGAAGTCGGTATCTACGGCGCCGCATACCGCGTCCTTGAAATTCTCATCACCTTGCCTTTTATGTATGCCGGCGTTCTGTTGCCGCTAATCGCAAAAGCGCGCACCGAAAAAAACACGGAGCGCTTCAGCTCCTTCATCAGCAACGCCTATAACACCATGATGCTTTTTGCTGCGCCCATGGTCGCCGGTGTTTTAGTGCTGGCAACGCAAGGCATGACGCTCGTCGCCGGAGAATCGTTCGCCGCATCAGGAAACATTCTGCGCATTCTCGTGCTAGCTGTCGCCCTGATTTTTTTCGGAACAATATCTTCACATGCGGTAATCGCGCTTGATGCCCAGAAAAAAATGCTCCCCGTCTATATTACTGTTGCGATTTTTACATTGGCGGGATATCTCGCTTTCATCCCCAAATACGGCATGTTGGCTGCGGCTTGGCTCACGGTGTTTTCCGAATTATGCGTCGCAGTCGGCGCAACGGCGCTCACATTAAAATTGTCCGGTGCGCGCTGGCGGCCGTCCGCTTCCATTAAAGCCGTGCTTTCAGCTTTTGCTATGGCTACCGTCATTTTTCCGTTGCGTAACGCCCCGATCGCCATCCCGATTATTGTCGGTATGATTGTGTATGCCGCGCTGATCTTTGCCACTGGCGCAATTTCAAAAGCAACTATCCGCGATGTCCTCGGCAAACCCGCCGCTACCGTCAATGGCAGAACGCATCCACTTGATTAAAACTTCATACTTCTTTCTTCACACTTCCCCATAATATGTCCCAAATCATTCTCATATTCCTCCCGCTCGCCCTTCCGTTCTATACGGTGCGTTTCCATATCGGTTCATTTCCGACGACCTTGCTGGAAATCACCTTGCTTATTTCTTTAGCCTGGTGGATCGCGCGCATCAAAAACGATGGGTGGCAAAACAGCTTGCAGCGTATCGGCAAGCCGCTGTGCACGGCATCGGTATTATGGCTGATCGCAGGAATCATCAGTATTTTTGTCGCATCTGACCATATTGCGGCGCTAGGACTTTGGCGCGCGTATTTTTTGGAGCCGGTGCTGGCCTTCATCATGCTCGCCGATCTAACGCGTAAAAACGAGGATGCGCGCCTGCTTTTGCGCTCTCTCGCCTTTGCAACGATCGTGCTGGCGCTCTGGGCCGCGTTGCAGACATACGGATTGGAAAACATTCCCGCACCTTGGAATGCTCCGCCGGAAGGCATCCGCGCTACAAGCTTGTTTCCGTTCCCGAATGCCCTCGCGCTATTTTGCGTGCCTACAGCCATACTGTTTTTTACGCTTCTCATTAATCGAAAAAAACAACTGATTTCTCCCGCGCTCGCAGTGCTCGCATTTGCCGCAGGGATTGCCGCAACCTTTTTCGCAAAAAGCGATGGCGGATTAATAGCGCTCTGTGCGGCGATTTTTGTAGCTTTGTTTGCTTTGCGTAAAACACGCTGGCTCTCCATTGCGCTCGTTATCATTTCATGTGTCGCCGTATTAGCAATTCCGCAGGTCAAGCAAACGCTTAGCGATCAAATCATGTTCCGCGAATGGTCAGGGAAAGTCCGGCTTGTGATGTGGGATGAAACAGTAGCCATGCTACGAACGCGTCCGATCTTAGGAGCTGGACTCGGCGCATTTCCGGCTGCGATCGCGCCGTACCATGCCGCAACTTGGATGGAAATCTTCCAATATCCGCACAACATCCTCTTGAATCTCTGGAGTGAAACCGGTCTGCTCGGCCTGTTCGCATTCGGCTGGATTCTACTCGCATGGTGGAGGCGCGGCCGCTTGCTCGCGCTCCCGATTATTACCGCAATCATTGTCCATGGAATTGTCGATGTGCCGTATTTTAAAAATGATTTGGCAGTGCTGTTTTGGATTCTTGTAGTGGCGACATTAGCGTGCACAGAAAACGGCGCGACACATACATTCGCTATTTGTGCCGATCGGATCGATTTGGAAATATCTGAAAATGACCGGGGTGATAAAATTATTGAAAAAGGCGCTTAAAAAAAGTTACGACGCTTGGAGCCGGATCATTAACTATTTAATCAGTCCGCAAACAAATAAATGTCCCATAAGGACATTTATTTGTTTGGCGGAGAGGGTGAGATTCGAACTCACGGTAACCTTGCGGCTACACCGGATTTCGAGTCCGGCACATTCGACCACTCTGTCACCTCTCCGAGAGATCATACAACGATCCAAATTTTATTGCTCTTTCCGCTCGCAACAGGAGGATATATAACAATACCCACATCCGTCAATGCATGCAGCGCACTGGATTTTTCGGATTGAATTAACGCTCACTCCTTGACTCCATGCCTTTTTTCTGTTTTCGTATGTCCGGATCCTTTCACGAAAATAAGGGGGACGAATGGTGATGCAGGTATCTATACATGAAGAGATCCTCAAGCAACTGCTCGCGCTGAACATTCCTGAAGGGGAGATTGCGCGCGTGCTCGATATCGATTCCAGCGAGTTGGACGAATACCTGAAGGCATCGCAACGCATTGCCGGTAACAGCGATATCTTGTGCAGGGAATGGTACCAACGCGCATTCCTCGCACTCGCCGAAAAATCCTGCGCAGGAAAATTGCGCCGCAACGAATCGTCGCAAGCAGTTGATCAAACCTTTATAGCGACGCTGTCGTCATGCGTGCGAAAAGGCGAGATCTTGGCCGAACTACGCGGAGCCATTCTCACTACGCGCTTGATCGGCAAGCAAAAAATACCGAACCTCGGTTTGGGATGGTCGCGTCTTTTCTGGCGGCTCTTCGGCCATCAGGAAACGCATCACTCCATCAATGATGCGGCTGAAGAGCTTCTGCGTTCGCACCTCCGATCAGTTGCGCGCCGCGAGGTCTCGCCGCCCGCGAACGAATCGGAAGCGGTGCGCATGATCGTCTCCGGCCTAGTGCACCGCATGAACCGCTGGCTGATTCTGCCGTGGCAGCCGTTCATAGCCGACCGGCTGGAAGAAGCAATACGCGACTTGCCGGTAAAACAGCAGCTTGTTGCATGGAAGCACTTCGGCCTCACCGGCCCTAAAAAAACTCTGGCAGAAATCGGACGGGAAATCAATGAAACGCAGTGGATTTGCGCGAGGCTGATGAAATGCGCACTACGGCAACTGCGATCAGATCCGAGATTTGATCCGGATGCATTCTCAACCGATCGCCTCCGCCAAGAAAGTCTGGACACGCGGCAAAAAGACACTGAACTGCTTGAAGCGCTGCGGCGCTGCCATTCAAGCGATGATGCTGTCGTGCAAGACCCGCCATCATCTGTCTGGCTATGGACGGACGAGGGAAGAAAGGTTCTGCTCGCTCCGCTGCTCCAGCCTGTAGAACAACTACAGCAACTGACCGCTCGCGCCAAGAGCGCGATAGACAGGCTTGATGCGCTGTTTATCGGAGATGTCATACAGCTCTCGTGCGATAGAATTCGCAAGCTCCGCAATGCCGGTATGCATACTGTCTGCTCAATTCGCGAAGCGCTCCAGCCGATCGGCCTTGATATCGACATGCGCTTGCTCGAAGATCAACGGCGCATCTATCTCAACTACCGCGCGCTCTACGCATGACGCAAGGGTCGCGCCTACTCCGCCGGCTTTCCAAAAAGGCCGGCTTTTTTTATGCCCCACTATTCTCTAATTCGCGCGAATTAGAGAATGGATACAAAACTTTGTTTAGGCACAGGGTATTCGGCATTCGATTTTTTTCCGAAAACCCAGATTCCGGATTCTAGAAAATGGGGTCAAGTCCCTTTTCTCAAGTCCGTTTTTAGAGATGGTGTTAAAAAGGGACTTGACCTGCTCTGTAGAAAACAGGCGCATCCTGTTATATACTGGAGAAAAATAAACATATGCCATCCCGAACATCAAAATCTCCCAATGCGGTCGCCCGTGTAGCGTATGAGACTGCGAAACGCGCGCTGCCTCCATACCGTCATCTAAAGAGTCCGAAGAAATTCACTCAAGCCCAGCTCTTTTCTTGTCTTGTGCTTAAAGAATTTTTCAAAACGGACTATCGCGGAATTGCGGAAATCATCCATGATGCCTCTGATCTTAGAAATATCCTTGAGCTAAGAGAAATTCCGCACTTCACGACGCTCCAGAAGGCGGCGCGCCGACTGACGGGCAAGGGTCCGCTCGATCGCCTCATGCGCAACATCCTCAACACCGCAACGAACATGAAGCTTATTAGGGAAGATGTCCATCT
>Ga0180007_10004132_pt1 | contig 15586 bp, 12 predicted proteins | sample MM_PC_MetaG_FD_121122 | JGI IMG/M metagenome (GOLD analysis project Ga0180007, IMG submission 121122) | Groundwater microbial communities from the Aspo Hard Rock Laboratory (HRL) deep subsurface site, Sweden - MM_PC_MetaG | ecosystem: Environmental > Aquatic > Deep subsurface > Groundwater... | reverse complement strand
TGGTCAATGTATTTGCCCGGTATGCCCTGGATCACCTCTTTGATGAAATCCACGAGCTGAACGTCCGGGATGCAGACAATATGGAGGTTGAGGGCATTGATATTGCGTTTGGCTTTTCCATCTGGACCACCATCGAAGAATGCCTGAACCCGCCCATCATCTGGGAAAAAGAGCGCGGATGGTATGTAACCGAATCGTTTTCAGAGCCTGAAATCTTCAGATTCCCCGAGCCGGTGGGTGACCAGGAAGTCATCAACATTGAGCACGAGGAGGTGCTGATGTTTCCCCGGTATTTCAAGGACAAGGGACTCAAACGGGTGACCTTCAAATTCGGAGTCACCCGGGATATGCGGCGGGTGCTGAAAATTCTGGAGGCCCTGGGTTTGACCAGTACGGAAAAGGTAAATATAAAGGGAGTTGAAGTCTCTCCCAGGGATGTGGTGGCGGTTTGTTCCCCCAATCCGGCAAGTCTGGGTGACAAAATGACGGGCCAGCTGTCCGCCGGGATCTGGGTAAAGGGATTAAGGGACGGAAAAGAAAGAAGTATTTATATCTATCAACTGGTGGACAATGAAGAATGCATGGAAAAATATGGCAGTCAGGCCGTGGTGGCACAGACGGCGGTGGGGCCGGTCATCATGATGGAATTGCTCTCCAAGGGTATCTGGGACGGGAAAGGAGTTCTGGGACCGGAAAATTTCCCGCCGGAGCCCTTTATGGAACGATTGCCCGCCTATGGATTTCCCTCCAACATGATGGAGCTGGAATCCGAATATAAACGTGCCATGGACGACAACGCCTTTAAACAGGGGTTTTAGGGTGTTCACCATGGAAATATTCAGATGGCCTTATTGCTGAGTTAACAACAATTGAAACATAAGGAAAATGATAGCAGATATGAAGGGTCTAAACCTCACGGGTATCAATAAAACCTATGGCAAAGTCAAGGCAGTGGCAAATGTGTCCCAGGAAATTCATTCCGGGGAATTTTTCACCCTGCTGGGTCCTTCGGGATGCGGGAAAACCACTCTTCTCAGGATGATCGCCGGACTGGAACTCCAGGATTCGGGCAGGATCATTCTGGAAGGGGAAGATATCACAGGGCTTCCGGCGATCAAACGCCATATCAATACCGTGTTTCAAAGTTATGCGCTCTTTCCCCATCTGAATATTTTTGAAAATGTGGCCTTCGGCCTCCGCTCCCGGAAAGTTGCGGGAGCGGAAGTGGACAAGCGGGTGAAAAACACCTTGGAAATGCTGGAACTGGGGGGAATGACCAAACGGTTTCCCCACCAGCTCTCCGGCGGACAGAATCAGCGGGTTGCCCTTGCCCGTGCCCTGGTCAATGAACCCAAGGTGCTTCTCCTGGATGAACCCATGTCTGCCCTGGATGCAAAACTGAGGGCCCAGGTCCAGGTGGAGCTGAGACGATTGCAGCAAAAACTCGGCCAGACCTTCATCCTGGTCACCCATGACCAGGATGAAGCCCTGGTGGTGTCCGATAGAATCGCTGTGATGAAGGAGGGGGAAATTATCCAGTTCGGAACCCCTGAGCAAGTGTATGAATCCCCCAAAAATAAATTTGTTGCAGAGTTCCTGGGAACGGCCAACCTCATCGAGGGCAGTTACCACGACGGACGATTTTATTCGGAAATGGGCATCTTTGAACTGGAAAAACCCCCTTCCTGGGACAAAGGATTGATTGCCATCCGGCCTGAATGGATAAGGATTTCCGATACAAAACCTGCAAAAAACGGTGTCCGGGCGACCATAACCGAAATGATCTACCGGGGGACCAACCTGGATATCTGGCTGAGCCCTGGCCCCATTCGGGTTCGAACCAGTACCTATAAAAATATCCGGATAGGAGATGAAATCTGGCTGGATATGGCCCCAAAAGAAATCGCGGTGCTCAATGAATAAGCTCATGATCTGGTACGGGGAATTGATCACCGGAAAAAAACTGATGAAACGCGGGCTCTTTTTCCTGACACCAGGGATGCTCTGGCTGATTCTGTTCCTGGTTCTGCCCGGTCTGATTCTGGTGGTGGTCAGTTTTGCAGGCCGCGGTTCCTATGGTGAACTGGTATGGGAATTTGGTCTGGACAATTATAAGCGCCTCATTGGATTCGGGATCTTCGGATGGACCCCGGACTATATTTATATATTGTTGCGCTCCCTGTTGGTGGCCATTGTCACGACACTCATCTCCGTCATCCTCTCCTACCCCCTGTGTTTTTACATTGCCAGAAAACCCGAAAGAACCCGGTATCTGTGGCTGACAATTGTCATTATCCCTTTCTGGACCAACATGGTCATCCGCACCTATTCCTGGTTTTTAATTCTGGCGCCTGAAATGCCTTTGGCAAAGATCGCGGCGTTTTTTAACCTTGTCGATCCGGGCATGCCCCTGTATCCCTCTGCTTTTGCCGTATACCTGGGCATGATTTCCATGTTTCTTCCATTTGTAGCCCTGCCGCTTTTTTCCAGTATTGAACGTCTGGACTGGACCCTTGTGGAGGCAGCCCAGGATTTATATGCCTCCAATTATCGAATTTTCATGCATGCCATTCTCCCCCAGACCCTTCCGGGCCTCTCCGTTGGGATCATTTTGACACTGGTGCCGGCCATGGGCATGTTTGTGGTTCCGGATCTTTTAGGGGGTGCCAAATACATGCTCGTGGGCAATCTCATCCAGCAGCAGTTCGGGGCAAGCCGCGACTGGGCCTTTGGGGCGGCCATCAGTATGGGACTTATGGTCTTGACAATGTTCAGCCTCTATCTGTATAAGAGAAAAATTAAGGATATTGATTTACTATGAGAAAAATAAATCTGCTGGTCAGCATTACGGCCATTTCCACCATGGGCTTTTTATATCTTCCCCTGGTGGCAGTCGCCTTTTTTTCAGTGAACAACACCAAATACGGGTTGGCGTGGAAGGGGTTTACCCTGGACTGGTACATCAAATTATTCCAAAATGAGCTTATTCTCCATGCTGCCTGGAATACCCTGGTTCTGGCCGTGGTCTCCACCATTGTCTCCACCATCTTAGGGACCATCCTTGCCATTGGCATGGACCGGTTCCCCTGGCCCCGGCGAATGAACACCAGCCTGGACCTGACCCTGCACCTGCCGGTGATCATACCGGATATTATTTTTGCGGCCGCCATGGTAGTGGCCTTTGGTTTTCTTCGTTCCCTTTCATCGATTTTCGAACCTGGCCTTCTGAACATGATTATTGCCCATATCACCTTTCAGACAGCCTTTGTGGCATTGGTGGTGCGAAGCCGTCTGGTCAGCATTGGTAAAGAAATTGAAGAGGCAGCCAGGGATCTCTATGCCGATACCACCTACCTGCTGCTAAAGGTGACCCTGCCCCTGCTCATGCCCGGCATTGTTGCCGGTGCCATGCTGGCCTTTACACTCTCCCTGGATGATTTTGTCATCAGTTTTTTTACGGCAGGTCCTGATTCCGTCACCCTGCCATTGTATATTTATGCCGCTGTCAGACGCGTTGTAACCCCGCAAATACATGCATTGTCCACCATTGTCCTGTTGGTGACCATTGTCCTGGTCATCTGTATGGAGCGCTTTACAAGGCGAAAAAATATAAAATAAGATACGAGGGTTGACATCATTAACCATAAACAAGGAGAAAACTGATGAAAAAACTGATGCTGTTGGTTTTGGCATTCCTGGTCCTTCTGTCCAGCTCAGCCTGGAGTGATGGAGGCGTATTAAAAATCTTTACCTGGTCTGAATATATGGACGAAGAAAGCATGCCCCAGGAATTTGAAAAGGCAACCGGGATAAAAGTACACCTGGATATGTATGAATCCAATGAAGAAATGATGGCAAAACTCCAGGCCGGCGGTCTGGGGCAATATGATATTATCATCCCCTCCGATTACATCATGCCCAGCTTGATCAATCTGAATCTGCTGACCCCCCTGGACCATTCAAAAATACCCAACATAAAAAACGTGGGGCAAAAATTCACCGAAGTCACCTTTGATCCGGGCAACAAATATTCCGTTGGCTGGCAATGGGGAACCGTGGGTCTTATGTACAACAAAGCCAAATTAAAAGAGAGCGATGTGGCCTCATGGGCCATTCTCTTTGACCCTGCCAAAAATCCGGGATCATTTTATCTCATTGACAGCGTAAGAGAGATGCTGGGCATTGCCCTTGTGTATCTGGGATATGATTTTAATTCGAACAATCCCAAAGAGCTCAAAGCCGCATCCGATCTGTTGATAGATACCAAAAAAAGAAAAACATGCCTCGGGTTCAAAGGCGGCGTGGGCGGGAAAAACGATGTGATATCCGGCATTGCCGATGCGGCCATCGTCTATAACGGGGATGCCATCCAGACCGTGTCCAAGGAACCTGAAAAATATGGATTCATCGTTCCACAAGAGGGCAGTGAAATCTGGATAGATTCCATGTGTATCCCGGCAAAGGCGCCCAATCTTGAAGCGGCCCACAAATGGATCAACTGGGTGCTTGAACCCGAAGTCGGGGCCTCCCTTTCCAATTACAATCAATATGCAACCCCCAATGATGCCGCCATCCCGTTTCTGACCAAAGAGGACTTGGAAAATCCGGGAATCTGGCCGACACCGGAAATTGCCAAGACCCTTCACTTTGTGAAAGACCTTGGAAAAGACAACAACATGATTGACCAGGCATGGACACGGGTGAAATCCCACTAGCCTTTTTCCGAAAAACCAAATGAGAGAGACATTCCATTCATATGGCGTGTCTCTCTCATTAACCACATAATTGATGCAAAGCAATCCCATGATCCAAACCTTTACCACCACACCCTGCCAGGACGGATTTAGAATGCCCGGCGAATTTGAACCCCACACCCGATGCTGGATGCTCTGGCCGGAACGAACCGACAATTGGCGCCTTTCTGCCCTGCCTGCCCAGAAGGCTTTTGCCAGGGTTGCAGAAGCCATTTCCCAGTTTGAACCCGTATCCGTAGGAGTTTCGACACGGCAGCTTGAAACGGCTGGTGCGCTGCTGCCTTCAGGGGTCACTCTTGTGAAAATGGATTCCGATGATGCCTGGATGAGAGACGTCGGGCCCACCTTTGTAAAAAACAGCAGCGGAGAGATCCGGGGCGTTGACTGGGGCTTTAATGCCTGGGGCGGCCTGAACGGCGGCCTCTATTCCCCCTGGGACAAGGATGAAAAAGTGGCTGGCGCTGTCATGAAAAACCAGAAGATTAACGGCTACAAGGCCCCCCTTATCCTTGAAGGCGGTGCCATTCATACGGACGGTCAGGGGACGCTTCTCACCACGGAACAATGCCTGTTGAACCCCAACAGGAACCCCTCCCTTTCAAAGGAGCAGATTGAACAGCTGCTAAAAGCGTATCTTGCGGTCGACACCATTCTCTGGCTTGGCAAAGGGGTGTATATGGATGAGACTGACGGCCATGTGGACAATCTATGCTGTTTTATAAAACCGGGGGTGGTGCTGCTTACCTGGACCGATGACCGATCCGACCCCCAGTATGACATCTCCTGTGATGCCCTGGAAAGACTCTCCATGGCCCATGATGCCAAAGGCAAAAAGCTTGTCATTCATAAAATCCATCAGCCCGGGCCCCTTTACATGCGTGAAGAAGAAAGCTGCGGGATAGAACAAAGCGGTCAGGCCGTCCCCAGGGATCAGGGAGGGCGCTTGGCCGGCTCTTATGTAAATTTTTACCTAGCAAATCAGGGCATCGTCATGCCTGTTTTTGATGATCCCAGGGATGCCGAGGCCGTTGCCCTGGTTCAGTCACTTTTTCCGGAAAGAAGGGTCATTGCCCTGCCGGCAAGGGAAATCCTTCTGGGTGGTGGGAATATCCATTGTATTACCCAGCAGCAGCCCTGAATAAACCCCTTGCGGCTTTCATGACAATACGTACTATTGGGCGGTAAGGCCGCCGTCCACAGGCCAGGCAGCACCGGTTACAAAGGATGCCGCATCCGAGGCAAGAAAACAGACCACCGAGGCCACTTCATGGGCCCGGCCCAATCGCCCGCACGGATAGGGAGCGGTCAATGAAGCAAGATACAGATCCCGATCAACTTGTTTTTCGCACTCTTCTTCAAGCATGGGTGTTACGATATCCCCGGGACATACCGCGTTTACCCGGATGTTATAAGGAGCCAGGTCCAGGGCCAGCCCTTTTGTCAACAGAGTGACAGCTCCCTTTGAGGCACAATAATCTGGACAGTCCCTGTTGCCGTGAAGCCCTGCATCGGAAGAAATATTCACGATGGCAGCATGGGAGCTTTTTCTGAGCAGGGCAATGGCAAATTTGCAGATAAAAAAAGTTCCCTTTACATTGGTGTTCATGATCCGGTCAAATTGCGCTTCGGTCACGCTTTCAATGGAACCGGACCGAAACACTCCGGCCGAGTTTACGACAATATCCAGCCGTCCAAATCGGTCTGCGATATCTTGAATCACCTGTTCACACTGGGAAACCCGTGACACATCTGCCCTAAAAAAAAAGGCCATCGCCCCAAAGGCGCTTAACAGATCCATGGCATGCTCCCCTTTTGCCTGGCTGCTGCCGACCAGGAAAACCTGTGCACCGGCCGACAGCATCATGTGGGCCGTGGCAAGCCCGATACCTGATGTCCCGCCCGTGATCAGGACCACCTGTCCGGCAAAATCCCATTGGATTTTTGATCGTTCCGGATCAAAGGTTAGGTTCATTGTTATCCTTTCTTTTTTAAACGCCTGTGGTTACCAGTTTCTTAAGGCCCGGTAATCTTCCATCATCTGTGCCATTTGGGCTTGTGTTATCACAGACTTGGTGTCTTCCAGGGGGGTGTGAAAGGCTTGGGGCAATGTTTCGTCTGCCGCTGTCATGCCTTCCCTAAGGTTGAATTGTCTGGCCTTTAAGGCAATCTTGCCGGCAATGAGGGACAGGTTTTCCCGGGAGCCGTCAATGCCGGTGGCAGCCGATATCATTTCTCCCAGCAGTTCCCAGGGATAGAGATCCCGGTAGAACTTGCACAGGATCATGGCGTCAAACAGGGTTAGCCGGTCTTCAAAATCAATGAACATCTTGGCCTTGCCTTCTATCTGCCCGGGATCAATCATGCCGGCAAGCTCAGGCTTATAAAAGGTGGCCCTAAGATGACAGGCCCCCCGGTCGGACGTGGCATAGGCAAGTCCCATGCCCTTAAGCGCCCTTGGGTCGTATCCGGCCGGCTCCATGCCCTTGACGTGGACGGCAGCCGCTTCCATTCCCCATTCTGTGGCAACATGGACAATTCCCTGTGACAGCAGTTCACCGATCCCTTCTTGCCGGGCAATAAGGCGCAGCAGGAGAGCGATTGCCCGGGCATCCCCGAATTTTATTTCATAATCGGATTTGCCTTGTTCAAAGGCAGCCATGGCAAATGCGCAAAGATTGCCAGCAGTGATCGTGTCCATGCCCTGACTGTCGCAAATATGATTAAGATGGACGATCTCTTCAATGGAATCCACCATGCACAAGCCCCCAAAGGTATAGAGAGTTTCATACTCCGGTCCTTCCAGCACAAGTCCCTTGTGGCGCCCCTGTAACACTGTGGTCATCCGGCCGCAGGCGAGAAAACACTTGGCGCAGGCATGGGGTTTTACCTCACATTGGTTGTGCAGGGCATCGGCGGATATTTTTTCCCAGTGGGGCGCGGTTCCCCTGGACCAGTATTTTGTCGGAAACGCCTTGGCCCCGTTCATGATTCTGACCATCTGGGAGGTGCCCATGGATTTATAGGCATGGACCGCGGGATGCTCCTTGGAAAGGGCGCTCATCTTCTTTGACAGGCGTATGAGCGCCTTATTGTCATGGGGAACCCGGCGCCTATCCCCGGAAAAAAGGATGGCCTTAATATTTTTTGATCCCATGACCGTTCCGGTGCCGGCTCTTCCTGCACACCGCCAGCCATCGTTCTTAACAATGGCAAACCGCACCCCGTTCTCGGCTGCAGGCCCTATGACCACGACCCCGGTTTTCCATCCCTTTTTCTTTTGGGCACCCTTCATCTCATTGACAGCCGCTTCGGTTTCAAAGGTGTCTCGTCCGGCAAGCGCTTTTGCATCATGGAAAATCACCCCCTGGGGATGGATCTCCAACACGGACAACTCTTTTGCCGCGCCCTTGATGACAATAGCATCAAAGCCCGTGGCACTGATGGCTTCGGGCACCCGGCCCCCGGAATAGGATTCTGCATAGAGCCCTGTCAACGGTGACTTGGTAAAAATCCCGTACCGGGATGCGCCCCAGGTCACCCCCCCGGTGACAGCCCCCGTGGCAAAAATCAGGTGGTTGTCCGGGGAGAGGGGGTCAACGCCCTTTGGATTGTGCTCAAAGAGCAGCCAGGAAGCAAGCCCTTTACCGCCCAGATAGGTTTGATATATCTTATCATCTATGGATTGTATTTCACTGGTTCTGTTGGTCAGATCGATATTCAGAATCTGATTATAAAATCCCTGCATGGTGACCCTCCTGCCAATGGTAACTACCCGATATTATTGTCTGGAATTATCCAACAGATATAAAGGCCTGTTTCAATATATCCACTCCCTTTTCCAATTGCAGGTCTGTTGTGACCAGGGGCATCATAAACCGAAGTACATTGCCATAGGTACCGCAGGCAAGAAGAATCAGTCCCTGGTCAAAACAAAAGTCTGTAATGGCTTTGGTCTTTTCCGGGGCCGGCGCTTTGCTCTTTTGATCCGTTACCAGCTCCAGGGCGGCCAGGGGCCCAACCCCCCTGACATCACCGATGAGGGAGAATTCTTTTTTCAGATCCCCAAGACCTTCATGGAGTTTTTCCCCCAGCGCCCTGCCCCTGGCCAGCAGATTTTCCTGCTCAATTACCTCAAAAACAGCCAATCCTGCCGCGCAGGCCAGGGGATTTGCCCCATAGGTTCCCCCGATGCCGCCGGGATGGACCGCATCCATGATCGCAGCTTTTCCCACCACGCCGCTTAAGGGCAGGCCTGCGGCCAGACTTTTGGCCGTGGTGGTGAGGTCTGCTTCCACGCCCCAATGTTCCATGGCAAAGAGGGTTCCGGTACGGCCCATGCCGGTCTGGATCTCATCGGCAATGAGCAGTATTCCGTGTCGTTCGCAAATCCCCTTTAATTTGGAAAAGTATTCCAGAGGCGGTACGATATATCCCCCTTCACCGGCAATGGGTTCGACAATCAGGGCCGCACAGGTTTCCGGGGCCACATGGGAAATCAGAACCTCTTCCAGATGATCTGCACAGGCCGCCTCACAGGCTGGATAGGTTTTGCCGAAGGGACAGCGGTAGCAATAGGCATAGGGGATCCGATAGACCTCCGGGGCAAAGGGACCAAATCCCAGCTTATAGGGCTTGACCTTGGAGGTTAAACTCATGCCCATGAGGGTTCTGCCGTGGAATCCGCCTTCAAAGGCGATGATTCCTGTTCTTTTGGTGTAATACCGGGCAATCTTTACGGCATTTTCCACGGCTTCAGCCCCGGAATTAGCAAACATCACCTTTTTCTCACAGGTGCCGGCCAGCCCCTCGCACAGTTTTTTTGCCAGCAGGATAGGGGAATCATAGGGCAGGACCATGAAACAGGTGTGCATGAATTTTTCCGCCTGGGCCTTGACAGCAGCCACCACCGTCGGATGGGAATGACCCACATTCATGACGGCAATGCCGCCGGCAAAATCAAGGTATTCTTTGTCATTCATATCCCAGACCAGAGACCCCCGGGCCTTTTTTACATAACAGGGCCTGGCACTGGCAAATCCCTTGGCCAGGTATTTTTGATGCATCATGGTCAGTTCTTCCTGATTTTCCTTCATCTTTCAACTCCATTTATTGGTGCTGGTTTATTTTTGTTCGTCCCGGTTCTGTTTCCCCTGGGAAGCGGCCTATTTTTCCGGTTTTGCATAACTTTCAAGTTTACCCTCGACACCTACAGCCTTGAGCCACCACGCTGGATAGTATATCGCTTTTCCAATCTCTTCCTTCGAATTGATGTACCCATCTTCATACGTAATATACAGATAGTCGTGTAGATCCCACCACGCTTTATGAATATCCTTTGCATACTTTGCTGTCAATTCAGACAACACTTTTTTAGCGCTATCTTTCTTACCAGACAGCCACAATTTGTTTGCTTCTTCTTCTGCCTTTACCATATCTGTACTCATTCTTGCATCAAAACCATCTCGAACCTTTCTAAGGTCTTCGATCATATAGGAGTACTTTATCATGACATAATTGGCAACATAGTTGAAAGTTGTCGAAATACTCTCCCTGTCAAACTTCAAAATATTGCCTATGGTAAAGGCTTTGGGCAGTTCTGAAATTCCAGAGTACATTGGGAACAAAGCCGATGTCGCTGGCCTATCCGGAGAGTAGAATAGCCTGCCACCGATAATGTCTGGTAGCCACCCTCTGGCCTGTACAACATAGGAGTACGCACACCTATAGATATTTATGGGCCTTTCAAAGTTACCTTTTACAACACTTAGCTGCCCATCCGTAGTCACCGCCTCAGCTCCCCCTTCAAATCTGTTTGGATTACCAAATGGTCCGGCAGCCAGTCCTTTTGTCAGATCAAACTCAGTCCCCTCGTAGTTATCCTGATATACATTATGAATATCAAGATAGTCTACCTTACTATCCGGTTTCACACTGAATGGATACTCTCTAGAGTATGCATCCTTTACCCAGGCAGATAGTTTTAATGATGGAGCAAAGAGGCTGAAGGCTCTCCATACTCTACGTTTTGAGTAATACGGATGATGAAATTCACCATCACCATAGACAACAGTAAAGTCAAGATCTCCATCCTTTTCTTCCCACCAGCCCTTGTTTTTTGCAACCTCAAAGATATTCTCAGAATACATCATATCAGGATCATTTTTGATTACCTCTCTAATCCTGAATTCATTTGCCGCTACAAAAACTTCGTCATCCGGCACTCTTTTAGCAACCCAGACCCCATCCATACCATTCTTATCATAGCTGCACATCTCCATGACCCATGCCTCTTTGGTATCCCCGACAAGTAAGGTCTCACCTGTACCGTAGTAGCCATATTCTTTTATTAACTGCCCCATGAGTTTTATCGCGTCTCGTGCCGTCTTACATCTCTCCAAAACAATCCTGCTAAGTTCAGCCGAGTACATAATTCTCTTATCGGGATCAGGCAAGGTATGCACTTTTGCTTTATCTGTGCACTCACCGATAAGCAATTGGTGCTCATTCATAATTCCGTAATTATGATCATAGTATGCATACGTATGAGCAACCTGAGGGATATACCCTAAAGGGGTATCGTATTTTCCATTGATGGGTGTATTATATTCAGGAGCCCTGACATCAGACACCATTCTATATTGGAGTGTTGAACTCCATTCATCCAGCTGCCCCATTGCACATGAGTTGTAGTATACCGCCCTCATACTCCCGGGTTTATGATCCTGAGCTTTGACAAAGATCAATCTTGGATCTCCCAACCCATCATCAGAATGCGCAATCATCACAGACCCGTCTGAAGTTGCATTCTTACCGACAGCCATAGTGGTACATGCAATCGCTATAGAGCCGTTTATTATGACTACAGCGATTATAGCAGATAGAACTTTTTTGATCATCATACAATCCCCCTCTGGTTTTCGACTATCATCCATTACATCTCTTGATGCCAGACATCCCGTATATCTTATATGTTTTTAACTCAACTGGTAATTGAAAAAGATAAATATAGTTTTCTGAAATATTTGTTAAAATTGACGAATTTCACGATTTTTGATATGGTTTTATCGCCGAACAAACAATCCAAAAAAAAGGAAATCGTCAAATTGGATACTACCTCTGTCGGCATACAAAATCAATATGGAAAATTGTTAAATACACTACCCTTATGGTTGTTAAAAAAAAGAATCTGCTTTATAATTCAGACACCATGAAAGGATATACGATAAAAGAGGGAATCGGTGGAACAACACACAAGGAGCAAGAGGGAATGAAGATATGGGTGGATGCAGATGCATGTCCGGTGGTGATCAAGGAAATTTTATATCGGGCAGCTGAACGGACCCATACCCTGGTCACCCTTGTGGCCAACCAACCCATCAAAATACCAAAATCTAGCTTTATTAAGTTCCTCCGGGTGGGATCGGGTTTTGATGTGGCAGACCATGAAATTGTAAAACAGATCACCCCGGGTGACCTGGTGATCACAGCAGATATTCCCCTGGCAGCCGAAGTGGTTGAGAAAGGCGCATTGGCCCTTAATCCACGGGGAGAGCTTTACTCCACGGAAAATATCACCTCCCGCCTGTACGTAAGAGACCTGATGGAGTCCTTCCGGGCAACCGGGATCGAAACCCAGGGACCCCCTCCCATGAATCAAAAGGATCGACAATTGTTTGCCAACGCCCTGCACAAGCTGTTATCGTCTTGATGTATAGGCGCCCTTAAAATAACGAACATTCGTTCGTTATTTTCTTGACTTCTCTTTTTTTTGTTCCTAAGATGGCTTTGACATTACAACCCCATGGGGAGGCCATCGCCTTTGTCCAATGGGATTGAAAGGAGTCGGCAATGGCAACACTCTGGTTCATACGGCATGGTCAGGCATCATTTGGTCAAAAGAATTATGATTGTCTTTCACCTGTGGGAATTTTGCAAAGTGAAATTCTGGGCGATTATTTATTGAAAACCAAGGTGCATTTTGATGCGATTTATTCCGGCCATATGAAACGCCAGAAAGATACGGCCAAAATTGTGACGGAAAAACTGGGCGCCCAAAAGATGCCTACGCCCGATAACCAATTGTCCGGGTTTAATGAATATGATTTTAAGGCCATTATCCAGGGCCAGTTGCCGGATCTTATGCGGGAAATGGACCTGACCCAGAAAGAGTTGGATAAGATATGGTCTGACAACAAGGCCTTTCAACGCGTATTTGCCAAAATCCTGGCCCGATGGATGGCAGGCACCCATGATGCACAAGGGGTTGAAACCTTTAAGGCCTATCTTGCCCGGGTGAGACAGGGAATCCACACGGTCCTTGAAAAAAGCAGCCCGGGCGAGCAGATTGCCATTTTCACCTCGGGCGGGGTGATCACTGCCGGCCTCCAGATGGGGTTGGACCTGACCGATGCCAGGGCCCGGCAGCTTGGCTGGCAGATCAAAAACACATCTCTCACCTGCTTTACAGGTTTTCGGGACACCCATGGGCAAAATTTTTGTGACCCAGGCCCGGCCCTGGAGTTAATGCTGTTTAATTCAACCGCACATCTGGATCTGGAACAGAATGCAGAATTGATTACATATCGGTAATAGGGAAATTCATGTTTTAACGCAATCGTTTATTTGACAGGAGCAGACAATGGAAAAAGTATGGATGAAACACTGGCCCCAGGACCTTCCCCAGGACATCTCTTTTCACCAGGGCGAAATCCCCCTTCACGCGTATTTGCGATTCCAGGCAAACAAGATACCGGACAAGCCGGCCATCATTTTTTACGGCAGAAAGATCACCTATGGGGAACTGGATCTGGCATCGGATCGGTTTGCGGCCTACCTTTTGTCAAAAGGAATCAAAAGAGGGGACCGGGTGGGTGTTTTCCTGCTCAATTGTCCCCAGTATGCCATTGCCCATTTCGGTATCCAGAAAATCGGTGCCATTGTCTGCCCCTGCTCTCCCCTTTTTAAGGAACTGGAGCTGGCTTACGAACTCAATGACGCCGGGATTGAAATCCTTTTGGCCCTGGACCTTTTTATGCCGGTGGTCCAAAAGGTTCTGGAAAAAACTCCCTTAAGGCAGGTGGTGACGACCAATTTGAATGATTATCTGCCCGAAGCACCCACCCTTCCCCTGATCGAGTACATGAAGGTGCCCAAGACAAATATTCCGGGAACCCAGGATTTCATAGAAATTGTGACAAAAGGCGAGGTGTCCTTGCCACCGATTGCCATTGATATGAAAAATGATATCGGTTTGCTCCAGTATACCGGCGGTACCACAGGGCTTCCCAAGGGCTGCATGCTCAGTTTCCATGCGGCATTGTTCAAGACTGCCTCCACCGCCGGGATTGCCGCCATGACCGAGGATTCAGTATGTCTTGTCACCATGCCCATCTTCCATATCGCCGGGATGCTGGCCGGGATGAATTCCTGTATTTATGCCGGTGCCACCCAGGTGCTGCTGACCCTGTTTGACGTCAAAACGGCTGCCCAGGCCATTGCCGATTATCGGGCAGACTTCTGGTATTCAGCCGTTCCCATGAATGTGGGCATGATGAAAGATCCGGCATGTAAAGCCTATGATCTGTCCAGCCTGAAGCTGTGCCTGACCTCCTCCTTTGGTATCCAGCTCACCAAGGAAATTTCCGAAGGCTGGAATAAGTTTACCAAAGGGGGACTGCTGGTGGAAGGCGCCTACGGCCTGAGCGAAACCCATACGGCGGATACCTTTGTTCCCCGGCATCATATCAAATATGATACCTGCGGTATCCCCGGACCCGCTGCCGAGTTTAAAATTATGGATCTTTCAGGGTCTGGGCGAGAGATGGTCATCGGAGAACCTGGCGAGATTGTATTGAAAAACCCCGGGGTGTTCAAAGGGTATTGGAACAAGCCGGATGAGACCGCCCGAACCTTGATAGACGGGTGGGTGCATACCGGGGATATCGGTAAATTTGACCCGGACGGGTACCTGTATCTGCTGGGCCGGGTCAAGGAAATGATCAAGGTTTCCGGATTTTCCGTTTACCCGGAAGAGGTGGAATTGCTGCTCAACACCCATACCGATGTGGTCCAGTCCGCCGTGATCGGGGTGACCGACGACACAAAGGGCGAGGTGGTCAAAGCCTATGTCATCCGGGCAAAGGGATCTGATCTGGATGAACAAGGGCTGATCGCCTGGGCAAAGGCCCATATGTCTTCCTATAAATGCCCGAAATATGTTGAGTTCCGGGAGGTGTTGCCCACCCTTGCCACGGGCAAACTATTGCGCAGAAAATTAAAAGAAGAGCAGAATGCTTAAACAGACCCCATTCTTAAAACAGATCAGGAGAAGATAAAAATGGTATTTAAAGCAGCCCTGGAGACCCTGGCCCAACGAGAAGCAAGGGTGATGGCCATGGGCGGGCAAAAAAAGATAGACCGCCAGCATGACAAAGGGCGGTACACCGCCCGGGAACGCATTGATAGATTGCTGGACCCAAATTCCTTTTTTGAGGTGGGCCGGTTTGCCCATTCCGACATGCCCGGGATGGAAGACAAAACCCCGGCAGACAGCAAAATAGCCGGTTACGGCAAGATTGACGGCCGGCAGGTGTCGGTCACGGCCAATGATTTTACGGTCATGGCCGCCACTTCCAGCCGGGTGGCCGGTAAAAAGGAACACCAGGTTAAAAACTATGCCGCCAAAAAAGGCCTGCCCATGGTGTACCTGGGGGAGGCAGGCGGTGCCAGGATGCCGGATATCATGGGGGCCAAGGGGTTGACCTCCTTTGGCGGCGGCGGATTTGAGTCGTTTATTGAGATCATGAGCCGGGTGCGCAAAAATCTGTTTATCA
>Ga0180007_10004131_pt1 | contig 15588 bp, 19 predicted proteins | sample MM_PC_MetaG_FD_121122 | JGI IMG/M metagenome (GOLD analysis project Ga0180007, IMG submission 121122) | Groundwater microbial communities from the Aspo Hard Rock Laboratory (HRL) deep subsurface site, Sweden - MM_PC_MetaG | ecosystem: Environmental > Aquatic > Deep subsurface > Groundwater... | reverse complement strand
TTTTTGGGATAACCCGGCGGTCAGCAGCCGATGATGTAAATGCCGCTGATCGGCCCGAAAAGGCGAGAGACGATGAAAAACCCTTCTTAAAACCACCCAACCCACATCTAAAACCGGAATTCCCAAAACCAAAAAAGCGGTGGCTAATTTTCCGCCGGAAATCAAAGCCAGTACCCCGACTAAAAAACCCAAACTCATACTCCCGGAATCGCCCAAAAATATCCGAGCCGGATTAAAATTCCAAGGCAAAAACCCCAGCGCCACGCCGGCAATGATAATCGCCAATAAAGCATTAGCATCTTGGCCCAAAAAAATACTTAAACTAAAAATAATTAAAACCGCAATCACGGTAATGCCGGTGGCTAATCCGTCCAGGCCATCAAGAAAATTAAAAGTGTTAATTAAAAGAACAAGCCAAAAAATAGAGATTATATCAGATAAAGGGGTAATACTAAAATGAAAAATTGCAAAATTTACCGGAATCTGCCAAGTGGCTAAATCCCAATGCAAACCAAAGGGCAACCGAATAAAACTAATTGATATGCCCGCTGCCACCACGCAAACCGCGGCCGTAAGCTGCCAAAAGAGTTTTTTTAAAGGGCTAACTCCTCTAACATCGTCAACGACGCCTACCACCAATAAAATTAAAAGACCGGCTAAGACCCCGAGCAAACGTTTGTCAAAAATCCAAACATGGAAAGACGAAAAAGAAAGACGGTCCGAGGCCAGCGAATAACCCACCACTAAAATTAAAAAGGCAACGACAATGGCCAGTCCCCCCAAGCGCGGGATGGGCCGGGGATGAATTTTCCTGGGACCGGGCTTGTCAAACAAATGAAATTTTTCCGCCAAAAATTTGACATAGTAAGTCAGTCCGCCGCAAATTAAGGCGGCCGTAATTAAAGGCGGAAGATAAGCGCGAATCATTTTACTCTTCCCCAATCCTTGGTATAAAAAACATTTTCGGTAACTAAATCATAGTCCAAAATCTCATCTTTTTTAAACCAAATTTTAATTTCTTCTTCGGCTTCTTTGACAGTGGCGGAGGCGTGGACCAAAGTATGAATCGCTCTTTCAATGTCATCGGCCAGCTCATAACTTTCCGTGCTGTAATCGCCGCGAATAGAACCAATATCCGCAATCAAGGGATTTGTGGCGCCGGCAGTTTTCCGGCCCAAATCAACCGCGTGCGGTCCTTCCCAAATCATCAAAAGTAACGGCCGTCGCGTTAGATAGTCAATTAATCTTTGGCGCGTTCTTTTGGCCAAATCAACCGGCCCCATCCCCGGATCAATACCCTTAGATTTATAATTTTCGTAAGTTTTGGTGCCGCTTGATACATACCAGGCCTCATCGTTGGGATAATGCTTTTCTACCTGCGCTTTGGCGGCAGCGACTAATTTACAAGCGACCAATTTTAGGCCTCGATGTTCAAACTTGGTGACAAACTCGCCAATTAAATGCCTTTGGATTGACTCGGGCTTAACGGCAATTAAAGTTTTTTCTTTGCTCATTTAAAACCTTTCTAAAATCTTTTGAAAATTTGTTTTATCTTTAAAAGGACCAATTAAAGCTAAATTTAAATTCCCTCTCGTAAAAAATTCCCGGGCTAATTGCTGGATATCGCTGGCTGATACTTTCTCATATTTTCCAATCAATTCTTCCGGTGTCTCAATTTTGTCCCAAAAAAGTTCTTGCTCGGCCAAATATGCGGCCACTTCAAAAGATTCTTCTAACCCCAAATATAATCTGCCCTTCAGATTTTCCTTGGCTTTTTTAAGTTCTGCAATAGCAACTTTTTCATTTTTAAGCCGATTAAATTCTTCTAAAATCACCTTGACTGCTTCTTCGGCTCGTTTAATATCCACGCCCGCGCTTGCTCCCAAAATTCCGGCATCACAAAAATCAGCTATTTCAGAGGAAACATAGTAAGCCAGGCCCCTTCGCTCCCGCACTTGGGTAAAAAGCCGAGAAGACATATTTTCGCCCAAAAGATTATTTAAAACCTTTAAAATCGGCCGGCGTTTGTCGGTGCGTGGCAGTGTCCGAAAACCCAAAATTAAATGTGTCTGATCAGTTTTTTTATGATAAACTAAAAGACCGGGTTTAGTTTGGGATTCTTTGACTTTCTCGCAAACGCCCCTACTTTTTAAATCAATTTTTTGAAAAAACGCTTTGACTTTTGTTTGCCAATCTTGACTATTTTGGCCTCCCGCAATAGCGACAATCATATTGTTCGGCGCATAAAATTTGTCGCGAAAATTAATAAAATCTTGCCGATTGAATTTGGTAATAGTTTCTTTCAAACCGCTAATTTGCCAACCCAAGGGCTGACGCCCGTAAAAAAGTTTTTTAGCTAATTCGGCAATATAGGCCTGGGGCGTATCTTGATACATATTAATTTCTTCGGCAATAACCCCTTTTTCGCGCTCAATTTCTGCTGGGTCAAAAAGCGAATGATAAAGCATATCAAATAAAATATCCAGGCCCAAATCAAAATGCTCGCTTGAAGCGCGAACATAAAAACCCGTATGTTCCTCGGAAGTAAAGGCATTGTAGGAGGCACCGACCGCATCCAGCGTTCGGGCGATATCCAAAGTGTTTGGCCGTTTCTTGGTGCCTTTAAAAAACATATGTTCCAAAAAATGAGCCATGCCATTAATATTTTTCGTTTCATATCTCGAGCCCACGCCCACCAAAAAAAGCACGGTGACGGCTTTGGTGTTTTGCAAAGGCGCGGTAATTAATTTGAGACCATTAGAAAACTGGGTTAACTTATAATCCAACATAAGTTAAATATAACATAGGATAGGAGGGAAAGTAAAGAAAAAAGTTATGAGGTTATGAAGTTATAAAGTTTGTAAAGTTAGAAAGTGAAAAAATATAGAGAAGGCCCCGCCGTGGCAGGGCCGATGGTCGAATCAGCGGTTTTGGAGAAACGTGGGAAGTTCTACACCTTCCCACCACCTAGACGGATAGCAACTTCGTTGCCATCGCCGATGTTCTCGCCGGCGGGACGTCTCCCACCAGAACCAGGGCACCCAGCCCATGACGACTAGCCCAGTCGCCACCTCCATTGCATCTAAAATGATGCTCAGAGGCAGTCCGCGCTGGATAGCCAGCGCTGCCGAGTGCACAAACCATCCGCCCGCTGCGCCCGCGACCAGCCACACGCTGGCGTTAATGATCCTTCGCAACATTCTTCTTCCTCCCCTCGAGAAACTCTTTGAGCTTGAAATACAGAATTAGTGCTATCGCGATGACAGCAACGACTCCGAGCAACAAGAATGTCATCTTGATGAGACCGGTCACTGCCGTCACCCCCTCGGTTATCAGGTATAACTAATCATTACATATATTATATATTATACCACAAAATTGACAAAAAGTCAAGGGCGATTTAAGATTAAAATGACCAGTAAATTGGAAAGTTAATTTTAAAGCAGGAGGGCAAAATGAATAATCCTTTGAAGGTCTCTTTAGAAAACATTATTCCTTTAACCGAAGCGCGCGATCATTTCTCACAAATCGTTTCGGAAGTGCAAAATGACAAACTCTATGTCTTAACTAAAGGCGGTAAACCAGCGGTGGCGATTATTGATGTGAAATATTTAGAACACATTACCGGCGGCGAGATCGATAAAACTCATCTTGAAAAAGAAATTAAAAAAGATCCGGGAAAAGTCGGATTGCCGCCAATGATTGAACATACAGAAAGCTCTAAACCCAAGCCGATTCCCCCGCCGCCTCCACCCGCGCCGTTTACGCCGCCAAAACCGGCTCCGCCTATCCCTCCACCGCCACCAAAACCTGAATCGCCCAAACCAGCTGGCTTTGCCGCGCCGCCGCCATCTTCTATCCCTTCGCCCTCATCTTCGTCCAGCCATCCTCCCGCCTCCCCAAAACCACCTGCCCCTGCCAGCCCCACCCCCTTAAAAACTCCGCCGGTAGAAGAAGTCAATAAAATTAATGTTCAATTTTATCCCGACAAACCGAGAGAAACTCCAAACAGCCGCGTTTCCGAAGACGACAAAAATCCGCCTGCACAATACGCCGGCGAAAAAGACCAAGTTGAAGATATGAAGATAGACTAAAAAAATTTCTAAATTCTAATGTCTAATTTCTAATAAAAGCTCAAATTTTTAAATCTCAATGTTTTAATTGGATATATTTGGGAGTTATTTTTTAATTATTTTGATTTTGGATTTCATTTGAAATTTGACATTAAGATTTTGGATTTATAAAGTCATTAATTCCTGGAATTCTTCAGATGACGATAAATATATAAAATAATTAGAATCACCATTAAAATTAAAATAGCCCAATCAAAACCGCGAAAATAATGACGCAGTGCCTCCCAGTTCTCTCCCATTTTTTGACCAACATAAGCTAAAACAAGTGTCCAAGGTAAAGATCCTAAAAAAGAATAAACGACAAAGCGGCCAAAATTCATCCGGGAAATGCCGGCTGGAAAAGAAATAAAGGTTCGAACAACTGGCAAAAGCCGGCCGATAAAAACGGTGGCCTCGCCATATTTTTGAAACCAGTGATCAGCCAAATCCAAATCATGATGAGAAATCAAAATATATTTGCCATATTTCTCAATTAATGGTCGGCCGCCCCACATACCCAAATAGTAAGATACAACCGAGCCCAAAACACAACCCACGGCGCCAAAAAATCCCACCCACCACAAATTTAGCTGCCTTTGCGCCACCAGAAATCCGGAAAAAGGCATAATAATCTCCGAAGGCAAAGGGATGTTGGCCGATTCAATCGCCATCAATAAAACTATCCCGCCGTAGCCAAGCGCGCTAATTACCCCCATAATCCAATTAGCGATGGTTGATAAAATAATATTAGCCATAAGATTTAACTTAAAAACTTTTCACCTGAATTTATTACTTATTACTTTTGACTTATCACTTATTTTCACAGGTAGCCGAAAAACCAGAAAGTGGCGGCGGTCAAAACAAAAGCAATCAAAGAGCCGGCAACAACCTGCCAGATGGTGTGGCGGCGGCGATGAATCCGCGACCAAGCCAAGGGAATCAACGCCAAATAAAGCCACCATAAATGAATACCAAAAAGAATCACGGAAATAGTCGCCAGGGCTGAAAAAAGCGCGGTATGAATACTCACTTTCCACAATTGAGTAATTAGGGCTACTCCAACCACATTAACGGCATAAGCGGTGCCAATCACAATCACCGGCCGGGCCGCTCCCAAAATAAAAAGAAGGAATGCTCCGATAACTGAAGAAGCCCCAGCCAGAAGAAAAGGAATTTTGCGTTCGTTTTTATCGGAAATATGAATATCACGAATGCGCCGAGTTTCTAAAAGCCAAAGCACATATGAACCCGGAATAATGACCGCAAAGAGCAAAAAGGTAATCATCCAAGGCAAAAATTGGGTCAAATTTTGAGAATAACTATAACTAATAATGACAATAAAAACGGCCGCCGTAATATAGGGACTAAAAAAAGCCGAGATAGCAAAAGCCAGATAATCGGAAAATTTATGAATAATGGGAGCTTTTTCCATTATGCCAACCTCAAAAAGTGAGCAATTTTTAAAATAAAATTATAAACGATGTTTAAGGGTTTATCAAAAAGATCAATTGTGTAGGCGGCAATCAATCCGATCACTATGCCCGCTAAAATATCCGAGGGCCAGTGGATACCGGTAGCCACCCGGAAAAAGGAGATAACCAGGGCATAGGCAAACACGCCCAGCGCTAATTTTTTGGCGCCGGAAAACCAAAAAGAAAAAGCCAAAGCAAATAAAGCAGCCGCATGGTCCGAAGGAAAAGAATAATCTGGCCGGTGAAAAAGCAACTCTTGGACACCACTGACTTCAAAAGGCCGAGGACGATTAACTAATTTACCGATAATGGTGGAAAAAATCGGCCAAGCCAAAATAATGCTGAAGAGTCCCCGCAAAGCCAATTTTTTGCTTTCCTTAGACCAAAACCAAACGACAATCAGGATAACCGGTAAAAAATAGATCAGATATTCCGCCAGAATTTTATTAAAAGAGGAGTGCTTGGCAAAATAAGCATTGAGGGTAACCAATATCTTTAAATCCCAAGATTTAAGTGTCGGCATCGTTTTTCCTTCTTTTCCAATTTAGCAGAATTAAAGCTTTTTGACAATTGTGAAGATGCGTCGCATAATAAATATATGATCATCAACGATCTTATTATTGATTTTTTGGAATATATGGAAGTGGAAAAAGGCCGGGCAATTGCCACCGTCGGCAATTACGACCACTACTTAAGACATTTTTCCGGTTTTGCCCAAGAAAAGGAAGTAGAAACACCGGAAAAAATTGATTTGGAATTAGTCCGCAAGTACCGGCTGGCTTTAAATCGAACCAACATCTCTAAAAATACCCAAAATTATTATTTAATTGCTTTGAGGTCTTTCTTAAAATATTTGTCAAAAAGAGATATTGAGACCTTGACCGCGGAAAAAATTGAGCTGGCCAAAATCGGGGAAAGGCAAATTACATTTTTAGATGATAAAGAATTGGACGAATTAATCAGTAAGCCGGATATTAAAACAATTCATGGCCTAAGAGACAAAGCCATTCTGACTTTGCTTTTTTCCACCGGCTTGCGGGTTTCAGAACTGACAAATTTGAAAAGAGATGATATTAATTTGGACAAATCAGAATTTTCCGTTAAAGGCAAAGGCGGTAAAGTCCGGGTGGTTTTTATGGATGAAAATGCCAAAGAATCGCTCAAGCGATATTTGGCCAGCCGAACGGACGCCAGCGATTTTCTTTTTATTTCCTACGGACATAGCAACGATCAAGTCAAAAGTCAATGCTTCGACTACGCTCAGCATTGCCCTGAGCCTGTCGAAGGGCAAAAGTTAAAAGTTAAAAGTATGACGCCGAGGTCAATTCAGCGAATGATCAAAAAATACGCTTTAATGGCTGGGATCACTAAAGATGTTACTCCTCATACGATGAGGCACTGTCTATCTTCACAAACACGGATTTCTTTACCTCGAAAATTAGTAACCGCCCGTGATCTTTATTATAAAGAGAATAAATTCGTTAAAAGTGTCGATTTTAATCAAAGTTATCAAGTGTCCACAATGGTCGTCTCGAAGTCAATACATAAAGCTAATCAATTGACGAAAATAAAAGCCGACGGATATGAACTTATCTGCACTCCCGAACATCGTCTATTTATTCTTGAAGAAGAAAATATCATTCCGATTCAGACCAAAGACCTTAGCGTGGGAAATTATATCCTGGGCGTTAAAAAAATTTCTCAACAAAGTAAAAAATTCTTGGATCCTGCTTTATGGCGATTAGTCGGCTATATTATCGGTGATGGCACTATTAGTCGAGCTCGCCACGGCGTTTTAATCTCCGACAAATCATTTAATACTTTGAAATTTTATTCCGCTTTAAGCAAAAAATATTTTGACAAAGAGGGACGAATCGAAAAAAATCCCAATTCAAAAAGTTTTATGTTAATTATTTATTCGATGCGATTGATTAAATTTTTAGAGGCATTGCATATAGACCGATTGTCTAAAAATCGCCGCATGCCTCAAAAGTTAAATCTTGCTAGTTGCCCGGAAGTCAGAGGTTTTTTGGCCGGATTTTATGACGCCGAAGGTAATGAAGGAGACATCAAATATTTTTCGGTCAGCAAAGAATTACTAATTGACGTTCAGATCATGCTTTTGCGACTGGGGATAGACAGTCATTTGTATGAACGAAATCGGATCGTAACTTTACCCCAAGGGAGAAAGATTCCTCACACAATATATTATATTCAAGTTCTTCATAAACCCGATCAAGAAAAATTTAGAAACAGCATCCATACTCTTAAAAAATTAAAAGTCCAAAGTAATTTTGACGGTGAGAAAGTGCCAGTCGGAAAAATACTCAAGGGTCTATATGATTTGGCAAAAAAACAAAAAAAAAGTATCTGGCCATATTTTGATAAAGTTGGGATTAAAGATAAATTTCGATACTTTAGTGGTAAAATTATTCCTAATAAAAAAACGGTGATGAAATTTCATCAACAGTTTAGAAGGATGCGCCTCGAAGATCCGCGAGTTAATTTTCTAAGAAGATTGGCCAACAATAATCAATTTAAATGGTTGCGAATTAGAAAAATGGAAAGTATTCAAACGGATGAGGAAGTTTACGATTTCGGGGTGGAAAAATACCACAACTTAATTACCAATGGGATCGTATCTCACAATTCGTTCGCCACCGATCTACTGATGTCCGGTGCCGATCTTAGGTCGGTTCAATCTCTGCTCGGCCATTCTTCGGTGACGACCACCCAAATCTATACCCATGTGACTGACAAACATTTAAAAGAAGTCCATGATGCCTTTCATGGGCTCCGGCGAGATCGAGATAAGAATGATGATAAGGGATAAATCAAACGCCCCACCCCCTGGGGCGTTTAGGAAACACCCTTTCTAACACCCCAGGGGTATTACATTTTTGGTAAGATGAGAATATTTAAGGTATAATTTAATTATGAGTTTATCAATAGGAATTGTCGGCTTACCTAATGTTGGCAAATCCACCCTATTTAACGCCTTAGTCCGCGCTCATCAGGCGGCCGTGGCGGATTATCCTTTTACCACCATTGAACCGAATGTGGGGATAGTGGAAGTGCCGGACGAACGCTTACAGCTGATAGCTAGCAGCTTACAGCTAAAAAAAGTTATTCCGGCGACAATAAAATTTATTGATATTGCTGGACTCGTCAAAAACGCCCACCAGGGCGAGGGTTTGGGCAACCAATTCTTGGGTCATATCCGCGAGGTGGACGCCATTATCCATATTTTAGATGGCTTTAGCGATAAAGCTAACGCCGAAGAAGATAAAGAAATTGTTAAAACTGAATTAGAACTGGCAGAAATTAAAAAGCCGACGATATATGTTTTAAATATCGGCGAAAATAAGCTTAAAGAGCAAAATTCAAGTTTCAAAGATACTATTTATATCTCAGCTAAGTTTGAGTCAGAATTAATTGATCTTCCAGAAAAAGAGCAAAAAGAGTTTTTGACTTCTTATAATCTTAAAGAATCTTGTCTCAATCGATTAATTAAAGAGTCATATCGGCTTTTAAATTTAATTACTTTCTATACTTTGATTTCTCAAAAACAAATCCAGGCCTGGTCGATTCTCCGCGGCACTGATGCTCCCCAAGCCGCTGGCAAAGTCCACACCGATTTTGAGAGCGGTTTCATTGCGGCGGAGGTCTGCCATTACGATGATTTGATAAAGTCGGGCGGTTGGCATGAAGCCAAAAGAAAAGGACTAATTAGAACCGAAGGCAAAAATTATATTGTCCAAGACGGCGATGTGGTTCTCTTTAAATTTAATATCTGACCTAAGATCTTGACAGCCATATTTACATTATATTAAGATAAGATATCGGGCTTAATTCGAAAACCCCGAAAAACAGAGGATGGAGGCGAATAAGTTGCACATCAACACTTGCCCTGATACGACTTGCCCATACCATTCTATAGGTTTTCGTGTCCTGACTGGTCCAACCTATAATCAGGGGGGGAGCGACGATGACGACCGCTCAACCAAGATTTACTGCTCTGACAAATCATGCTCAGTCAGAAAACAAAGGATAGTCAGTCTATCTGGCTAAGCCCACTCTAAGGCGGTCACCCCGCCTATCTTCCGCTCTAACGAGCGGATTCTCTTTACCTCTTGCAAAAAATGTCCCCTTTTGATAATATGGAAAATAGATTACAAAATATACAAAAAACTGATACAAAAATACGAAAAAAATAGATAAAATATTTGTATTTTTGTAAATTAAATTTGTAACATTCGTAATTCAATTATCATGAAAACTTACGAAATCACTTTTATTACCAAAGAAGAAATCAAGGAAAACCCGGCTGCCAAAGAAATTGAGGCCTTGGACGGAAAAGTTCTTTCTTCCAATACCCTAGGTCAAAAGCAGTTTGCTTACCGAATCAAAAAAGAGACCTCGGGGTTTTACACCACCTTGGTTTTTGAAATGGCGCCGGAAAAGGTCTTAGAATTAAACCGAAAAATCAATTTAAATGAAGACATTTTAAGACATGTTATTATTACCTATAAAGCGGCTAAAATCCAAAAAACCAAACCAGTTAAATTAGAAAAAATGCCGCCCAAAGAAATCCCCACTGAAGAAAAACCAGCTAAAATCATTAAAGAAACGCCCGAAAAAATCATCCAAAAACCAGTTAAGACCGCACCAGCCAAAAAGAAAGCCGCTCCCAAACCAGAAGCAAACGAGGAAGAACGCCTAGAGGCCTTGGATAAAAAATTAGACGAATTGCTTAAAGAATAAAAACAGGGTAAAAGGGTAATAGTCAAAAACTTTACTGCTACCCTATTGCCCTGTTACCCCATTACCCTACTGGAGGCTCCATGTTTAGCTTAAATCGCGCCCAAATTGTAGGAAATTTAACCCGGGATCCGGAGATGCGCTACACCCCGAATGGCCAATCAGTCTGCTCATTTGGCGTGGCCACCAACCGACGCTGGAAAGATAAAGACGGCAATCAGCAAGAACAGACCGAATTTCATAATATTGTCGCTTGGGGCAAACTAGCGGAAATTTCCAGCCAATACCTTAAAAAGGGCAATAAAGTTTATATTGAAGGCCGCTTACAAACCAGATCTTGGGAAGGCCAGGACGGCAATAAGCGCAATCGGACGGAAATTGTCACAGAAAATATAATTTTCCTTACCCCCAAAGGAGCCACTTCCTCTGTTTCGCCAGATGAAAATGGGAAAATCGAAGAATTCCCTCCTGAAGAAAAAACCAAAACTCAAGAAGCACAAGAAACACCAAAACAAGAGAAACCAAAAACCAAAGCTCCAGATAAAAAAGAAGAAACCAAAGAAGCCGACGACGGAGAAGAAATTAATTTAGACGAAATTCCCTTTTGAGACCAATTACAAAATATACAAACATAGATACAAAAATACGAAAAAATAATTTAAAATATTTGTATTTTTGTAACATAAATTTGTAATTTTTGTAATCAGAGGAATTTTATCATGCAAAGACGATTTTCTTACTACAAAAAACAATGTAATTTTTGCCGCAAAAAGATTGACATTATTGACTATAAAGATGCCAGTCTTTTGATGCGCTATCTTACCCCATGGACCAAAATGAAATCAGCCCGCGACACCGGCACCTGCCGCAAACACCAAAGACGGCTGGCCGAAGCCATCAAGCGAGCGAGATTTTTAGGGTTGATGCCGTATGTCAAAAGATAGTGGGTTAAGGTTAAGCTGCCAGTATAGTCAATAGTTTAAGTTAAGAGTCTTTAGACCCAAAGACCTAACCTACAAACCATACCGGCTGCCTAACCCTAACCTTTAACTATTTGTTATGTTAACCATCAATGATCTCAAAATTGGCACAAAGTTTCTTTTTAAAAATCAACCTTACCAGGTTATTTCTTGTCAACATAGTAAACTTGGCCGCGGTGGCGGAATTTTAAGAACTAAAATCAAAAATTTATTAGACGGCTCAATTATTGAACATACTTTTGCCGGGGCAGAGAAATTTGAACCAGCCGAGATGACGGCGCGCAAAGCCCAATATTTATATCAGGCCGATAATCAATATTTCTTTATGAACTCCGAAGATTTTGAGCAGTTTGGTTTAGATGAAAAACAAATCGGTAATTTAAGCAAATTTTTAAAAGGAGGCGAAAAAATTGATATTATCTACTTTGACGGCCGTCCGATTAGTATCCAGCTGCCAATTAAAATTAAATTTAAAGTCGCTTATACCGAACCGGGTTTTAAGGGCAACACGGCCTCAACTGTTTTAAAACCCGCGACTTTAGAAACCGGCAGTCAAATTAATGTTCCCCTCTTTATTAAAGAGGGCGATGAAATTATTGTGGACACTCGCACGGGTCAATACGTCGAGCGAGCTTAATGAGTCCCAATTCCTAATTTTCTTTCACAAATACTCAGCCGATGATCCAATTGATCAACACGAGTGATTACGGCTCGATTAATATCCGAGAGATCATTAATTTCCCGACTTAAAACCGAAATAATTCTTTTTTCCGATTGCGCAATTTGCCCTCCAATGGTCTCCAATATTTCTTTTTTCGCCTTACCCACCGAACCATCAACAACTTTGCCCACCGCTTTGAGATCTTCTTTTTCTAAATTCATTTTTTTCTCCATTTTTATTTTAGCAAACATAGATGCTTTTGCAAGAGCGATGAAATTATTATGGATACGAGAACGGGTGAATATGCGGAACGGGCATAAAGAGATTTCGTAGTTCAAGCTTCAGCTTGAGGATAACATCCTAAAGGATGTTCTACGATGTAGTCCAAATTTTTGTCTGCTTCCCGCTCATCCCTTAAATTGCGCCTTTCAATGTTCATATCGCGCCATAATAATTATCCAAAAGTCGAAATTCAAAAGTCAGAACTGTAACTTAAAAATCTAAAACTTACTATTTTAATATAAACATCTCGATTTCTTTTATTTTCTTGAGTCCTATATCCGCTGTAATAAATCCAGTTGATCCGCAGTTCAAAGCCGTGGCTACTAAAATCGCGTCTGGGGTGGTAAGATTATACTTTACTCGTAGCGATGAGCTTAAATCAGCTATTTTTAAATCGACATTTATAATGATCAAGTTGGGAAAATCCGTCAACAATTCTTGATATTCCTTGACTAATAAATAATTCTTTTCTTTTTTGGGTTTGGTTAAAAGTTCTATCAGTCCGATGACGGATGTTACAGCTTTAAATTTTCCCGCTTCTAAAAGAGAAAATACTATTTTGGTTTTTTGCCAAAAGTTTTTGTACTTTTCAAACTGATAGATAAAAAGCATTGTATCTAAACCTACGATTTGGTGTTTTTTTAAAAATATTTCCAAGTCAGCTGGCATATTTTTTATCCCAATCAAGTCTTTCTTGACGAATATACTCCAGAGGATCGACATCTTTCCACATCTCTTGACCTAAACCCAACATCTTTTCTGAATGACTTTTAGGTAATGGTGACAGTATAATTGAGTTACCGGCAGAGTAAACGTACATTTCTTGGCCTTCTTTAATCGCCGTTTTTTCTCTAATCTCTTTTGGAATTACCACTTGGTATTTTTGACTAATAGTTGCTTTGGCCATAATTGCTCTTTCCTACTTATTTATATTTCATCTTACACTTTACTATAGCGTCTTACATTTGTCAAATTGCACCCAGATCCGTAGATCTGGCTTTAGGAGGGAAAAGCAAGCTAAAGATTGGATTACCAAAAAATTTTCGAGAATTATCAAACGACCAAAAGTTGTTAGCGGGATTCGTCAGATTCCAATAAGCACCGTCAATATAGGCCCGCAGCAGTTCTTTTTGGACAGGCAATCGCCAGCCATTATCGCGTTCCGAACAAAGTTGGGAGACGGTTCTCTTTTCATCAAAGAAGGCAATGAGATTATTATGGATACGAGAACGGAAGAGTATGTGGAAAGAACTTAAATTAATAATCATGAATTTAGATCAAAATCTTTAACTTTATGGCTCTCAATAATGTGGTTTTCTGACCTTAACATCTTTTCTTTTTCTTCCTCTCCTCTAGCATAGCCGCCGGCAAAGCCATCAGAGCGGATAACCCGATGACAAGGCACCGGTTCAAATTCATCCAAAGGCAGTTGGGATTTTGACTGACGATAATTTCGACGCAAAATTGAGCCGACCGCCCGATATGCCCGGGGCGAACCAGCTTTTTTGGCCACTTGGGCATAGGTTAACAATTTTCCGCGGGGGATTTCTGCCACAATCATTAAAACTTTTTGAGAAAAATCTTTAGCCATTTAATTTAGGCGACGGGTGCCCCAACCGCGCTACTAGGAGCTTCACTAATATCATCAGCAAAGATTATTTCTTTCTCAATTTTTATCACTTTATCAGGCGTTAAAATGCGAGCCTTACCCAAAAGATCCCTAAGATAATATTTAGCCACTGACTGTGTTTCGCTGTCAATCAGCAAGTCCTCTACTTCTCCTAAACTTTTGCCTGATTCGGTTCTGGCTTTCATGCCGATTAAAATGATTTTTTTCTCCAGCACTTCTTTAATCCGCACAATTTCCAATGGAGCAACCAAATTCTCAACTGACTCAGTGACCAACCCTTTGGGATCCCAATCTTTGACATCCGTAACCGAAAGGGCTTTTTTGGCAGAAAAAATACCACCGGATTGCACCAAAAATCCCAAAAGCCGGCCGTTTTCCGGGTCAATTAAAATTTCTCGGACTTCCCCGATTTTTGACTTGGTATCCAGCGCCGCCACCGGCAGACCAATTAATTTTTTCGCCTCAATAAACATCTTTTTATTATTATATCATAATGACGAAAATTCTAGATAAACCAGAAAAGCGCTGGGTAACCGGCGCTTTTCTTCTCCCCCATACTTCATAACTTCATAACCTTGTAACTTCTTACTTCGTCTTTCTTACTATTTCAATGGCTCACATGTATGAGCCATTGAAATTTCCCATTAGTACTCCGGCATTCCGCCAGCCATGCCGCCCGGCATACCGGGTGCTCCGCCGGCTGGCGGATTCTTTTCCGGCAAGTCAGTAATCGCTACTTCCGTTGTCAGCATTGAAGCAGCAACGGAGGCGGCATTCTGCAAAGCCGTGCGCACAACTTTCGCCGGATCAATGATGCCGGCTTTAATCATATCCGTATATTCGTCTTTGGCGGCATCATAGCCCACACCCTTTTCTTTTTTCTTTATTTCTTCAATCACAACCGAACCGTCTTTGCCGGCGTTTTGAGCAATTTGGCGCATCGGCTCTTCTAAAGCCCGACGCAAGATTTGCAAGCCAATTTTTTCATCACCGGAAGCCGTCACATTATCCAATGTTTTAATTGAATCCGCCAAAGCCACCCCACCGCCCGGCACAATTCCTTCTTCCACGGCGGCCCGAGTGGCATGGACCGCATCATCAATTTTATCTTTCTTTTCTTTTAATTCCACTTCCGTGGCCGCGCCCACTTTAATCACGCCCACGCCGCCGGAAAGTTTAGCTAATCGCTCCTCCAATTTTTCTTTATCGTATTCAGAGGTGGCTTTAGCAATTTCGGCCTTAATTTGTTTGACACGGTTATCAATCTCTTTTTGGCTGCCTTTTCCTTTAATAATCGTGGTTTTATCTTTATCCGCCACCACTTTTCTGGCTGCGCCCAACATCTCCAAAGTCGCTTCTTCCAGCTTCATACCGCGTTCTTCAGAAATCACCTGCCCACCGGTGAGAGCGGCAATGTCTTCTAAATAGGACTTGCGGTTGTCGCCAAAACCCGGGGCTTTCACCGCTAAAGCATTTAAAATACCTCGGAGTTTATTAACTACCAAAGTAGCTAAGGCCTCGCCCTCCACTTCTTCAGCGATAATGACAATTTCTTTTTTGCCAGTATTAGCCAAGGCCTCCAGCAAAGGCATGATTTCCGAAATCGCAGAAATTTTCTTATCCGTAATCAAAATCGCTGGATCTTCCAAAACCGCCTCCATGCGAGAGGTATCAGTCATCATATAAGGAG
>Ga0180007_10004130_pt1 | contig 15590 bp, 13 predicted proteins | sample MM_PC_MetaG_FD_121122 | JGI IMG/M metagenome (GOLD analysis project Ga0180007, IMG submission 121122) | Groundwater microbial communities from the Aspo Hard Rock Laboratory (HRL) deep subsurface site, Sweden - MM_PC_MetaG | ecosystem: Environmental > Aquatic > Deep subsurface > Groundwater... | reverse complement strand
GGCTGTCATGCCTAGATAATATCATACGAGAGCTTTTGCGAAAGATTACGGGTCGCTATCCTTCCCCAATGCCAAGCATTGGGGCTTGCCGCGACGCGGTGTCAAGTATTATTTATCCACAACAAAAAGGGTTTATTAAAAATCAAAAAATCACTTGGTCCCAAAGGGATAAGTGATTTTTTGAAAGGAGTAGTTTGGCGAAAGGTGAAATTTTTCGACAAAGTCAAAAAAAGGAACCTGAAGCCAAACTACGGACGTGGCTCCGCTTAGTTAATGATATTATAACCATTTTCAAAAACAAAAAAGAGTATATTTACATTCCTAAAATGGAAGACTACGCTTGATTTTATCTTAAAAAAGATTAAACTAAATTTATATGGAAGATTTATCCAACTATGAAAAATTAAAAGAAGACGCCAATAACTATTACAACAGCATTGGTAAAGTCCGCTCCCCAGTTTTTAACGAGGATGTCGGTTTTAATGCCGAGGGCTTTAACCATATTGTTTACAAAACCGCACGCACCGAAAGAGAAAGGCCGTCGCAAATTTTAAGATTTAAGTTATTACGGCTAGCCCGCAAACTTGTAGAGGTTTCAACCACTTATCAGGAATACGAAGAAACGCTTAAGGAATTTACAGTTAAAAGACATAAGAAAAAAGTAAACAAATCCCAGCCTGTAAAATACTGGGGTATAATAGCAATTATTGACGGCCGTAAGATAAAAGTTATTTTAAGAAAAATCGGCGAAAACGGCAAACTGCACTTTTGGAGCATTGTTCCAGCTTGGACAACCAATAAATACCGAGATATTAAGTTTTACACAACAATGAAAGGCAACCCAGAGGAAGATTAAAATTACACTTAAATAAACAAAAACACCGCTAACTAGCGGTTTTTTTGTATGCTTGCCTTCAGCTTATGAATTAGCCGAATAGGGCTGACGCCCCACAAGCACACTGGTAATATACACTAAATCATTAAAAAAAGCAAGTAGCCTGTGGATATTGATTATTGGTCTAAACTTAACTGACAATCCTGTGTTTCTTCACCAGTCTTTGAATCCCAACACTTATAGACAATTTTAATCTCGTCTATATAACCTCTTGTATCTAAAGCAGATAGCCCTATTTGAAAATTAACTTGACTGCCAGTATTTAATAAATTAACCCAGTTTGCAATTTGATAATTTTGAGCGTTTGAATTATAAGGTTTATTTGGTAAGTAGGATATAGAACTTAAAGGCAAAAGAACCTCGGTTTTATTTTCTTCTTTATTCTGAATATACAGCGATTTTGTTCTTAGTATATGTCCGCCAAATCCATTTGGGTTGATATAAACACTATCGTAATTTTTATCTAATTCTTTACCGTTAATTCTCGCTTTAACATATAAAAACCCGCAGGCTATTTTACCGTCGCCTGAACGATTTACATTTACATTAAAAGCATTTATAAATTGGCCATTTGAAGCATAAGTATTTCTGTTCTCTGCCAAAGTTAAAAACTGACCTTTTGCTACTAATGATTCGTAATCACTAAAAGACTTACCACACTCTGGGGCGTTTATTATTTTCTCTACCTCTACAACTTTTTCAGAAACTTTAACTTCTGGCTCTCTAATTAAATTAACAATGGAAGTTGTTCCTAGAACAATCCCTGAGCCAATAAGTAAAATAACAGTAAATTGAATGATTGGTTTTATATTATTATTTATCATTTTCTTTAGGAATTACCTTAAACTCAAATCTAAAATCTTTAATAAGTGAATAGATTAAACTTAATGAAAATAAAGAAAAAACAGATATGATACCCCAATGTATAAGTTTATTAGCTTTATCCCATTTATCCATTAAATACTTTCGTAGCCCTTCTACCCAAACAAATAAAACAGTAAAAATAAAAGCTACTATTGAGAATAAACCCATTGCAAAATTAGGAGAAATAATAACAATAGGTATAAAAATCAATAAAAATAAAGACAAAAAACTAATGCAAGGTAAAATATGTTCTTTGGCAATTTTAGGTGTTTTAGCCATTTTGTCAAGCTAAACGGGTTATTTGCCTTATATTATAGAGTAGATTCGTATGACTGTCTAATTAAATCTAAGACATACAAAACATCATTTTTTGACTTGATTTTAATTCTGCCATTATAGCCCCAGCCCAGCGAAGTTATATCCTTAACCATTTGCTTTGGGTCAAGTTTAATACCATAGCGGGAATCACGAACCAAAATATCAATATAACTTTTCCCAAACTCAAAACGAACAAAACTTTTAGTTGTTTTATAGGTAATGCCAGTTTTCTGTTCAGCTTTTTCTTCAACATTCGCCCATTTAGTAATTTCTTCCTGCATAGTGTAAAAAATATCCTTTATTTCTTTATTGACCTTACTTAAATGATACTCAACGCTATAATCGCCTTTAGCTTTCTTTTCCATAACTTCATTCTTTGGACTTTGTGAGCCGTCGCCGTAAACTGTTTCTAAAAATAATACTTCGGAGCTGTAAGGGGCGTATTTAATCAGTTCCACTGTATTTTTAACCTGCTTTACTGCAGATAAAGTATAGCGGTCAAAACCTTGAGCAATGAGCAATAATCTAGGGCTAGACCAATTCACTGCTATATCTCTGCCTAGTTTGCTTTCCACCAATAAATTAAACTGACGCTTGTTTTCCTTGAGCCAATCCATATAAAATAATCCTTGCGACAGGATATTATCCTTTTCAGACCACTTGTATTCAATAATAACTGGCGTGTTAGTTTCATCAATGGCCAGTGTATCAATTCTGCCGTCTTTAGTTGGATACTCATTATCTAAAAAACGAAGTCCTAAAAGGGCTTCCAAATTTTCTGCAAAGAAGTCCCTTAAAGAGGCTTCATTATTAAAATGTTCTGGATTAAAAGGCAACTGTGATACCTTATTGTTTTGTAATTGAAATAACGGCATAAATTTATCCTAAAATTATTTTTTCAACTTGGCTTTTAGCTTCCTTAACTATATTTATTGCTTCATTTCTTAATTTTTCTACTTCAAGATATTTTTTATTAAAATTTTCTACTATTTTATTTTGTATATTTAAGGCAGGAGTTGGTATTTGAAAATTTTCAATTGTTGATATAGTGATATTCCCTTGTATTGCTCCAATTTTTTCTCTTAAAGTAAATAGCCGTGCTAACTTATTATTTAACCAAATAGAAACATAATGTTTGTTTATTTTTTCATTTAGAACAAACTTAATCATAAAAGAACCAAAGGCAAATCCATTAGCCTCCTTTGGAATTACAGAAACAACACCTACAGTCCCACTCCTTGAAATAAGTAAATCACCCTCTTTAACAAAACAATTTCCCAATTCTTTCCGTTTGTCTTCGGGCAAAAAAATTACATTACTTAAATCAATTTTATTAGGCTTAAGATTTAATATCCTTAACAATCTAATTCCGCTATCAACATAATCATTTTTTAATGAAGCCCCATAATGGATATTTTCTATATAATTTGATAGCTTTTCAATTTTATATTTCCCTTTACTAATAGCCTGTTCCGCTATCTTAAATTTAGGTTGATAATAATAACTATCTACACGACTATCCTCGCAATTACCTGCATTAACGGCATAACACATTTTGTCTTCCAGTTTTGGCACTTTAATGCCTAGTTCATCTAAAACATAGTCATCAATGGAACTAAAAATTTCATCTGCTTGTTTTTCCTTTTCAGCTTTTGCTTTATAGGCGGACTCCATTATTTTAACCACCTTATTTTGAATTTCTATTGAGGGTAAAATAATTTTTATTTTACCAATTTCATCTAGGTTGATATTTGCTCTGGCGACAGGTCTTTTCATCCTTTCTAATTGTTTTTGACCTACGCCTGATAATAAAAATGCTTTTATATAACTTGGATTTATATTTTCACTTCTAACTAAAGCTATGGCCTGATTTATATTTGCTTCTCTGTCAAAGTTATACAACGACACTTGACCAATAGTTGCTCCTACTATCGCTATTAAAATATCACCTCGTTTTAATTTTGAACTTTTTAATTTATTATTATGAACATCTTTTTTGATAAATAAAACATCTTCAAAATCAATCTTTTCATCTTCCGAAATTTCGCCACTCCTAATAAAAGGCACACCTGTAGAATAGTCTTTTGTATATGCAGAACCACCAGATTTTGGAGTCGCTCCACTGGTGATTTTTTCTGCAATTTCAAATAAATCCCTTACTTCAAATGGGCTATCGTCAAAAGATTTAATAAAGCTAATAAATTCAGGTTTATAATAATGCGGGTCAATCCTGCCCTCTAATTTACTATTCCAAACCGAAAAGCATTTATTTTTTACTTTAACATCCGTCATATTCTTTTGGTTTTTTTTGGAATTTTTTATATTCCCTTAAGATAATTTCTAAATCATTTTTGAGGTCTTTTCTGCCAGTAGCGTCATAACCTATATGTTCGGCAATGCCCATAAAAATCGGATATTCTTTCAGTTTTTCATTTTCAGCTTTACGCCTTAAAAAGACCAAAGATGACTTAACGCCTGCACCGAAATGAGTAAAAGCAAATTGCGGTATAGAAACAACAGCCAGAATCTCACAACGCTCCATTAAATAATCCCTGACATACTGCAAAGACGAATTTGTTAATATGCCGTCTGGCAAAACTATAGCTATACGGCCAGTTTTAGGCTTCACAAAATCAATGCAACGCTCAATAAACAAAATCTCGGTCTTTTGATTATTTCTGTCTTTGCCTAATTCATAACTTTTCAAATAATCCTTTTCGGTTGATTTAACAACGGCACCAAACGGCGGATTGGTTAAGATAATATCAAAATGGTCTTTTTTGAACCTTTGATGAATTTTCTTAATATCCGAATAATCAGCCAAGGCGTCTGTGCTAATAACATTAGTGTGGCCGTCGTCGTGGATTATCATATTCATTTTGCAAACTCTGGCTATCTGGTCGTTTATCTCAATGCCATAAAGATTATTTTCGGCAAACTTATGCCAATGCTCCCAAGCCTCTCTGTCGTCGTAATTTTCTTCAGCATACTTTCTGACTGAATCCATAGCGTTAAGTAAAAAGCCACCGCTTCCGCAAGCTGGGTCTAAAACAGTATCGCCCCTTTCTGGGTTTAACATTTTAATACAGAACTCAATGATTTGTCTGGGGGTAAAAAACTGTCCCATTTTGCCTCGGAAGAAATCTTCCATAAATCGCTCAAAGGCCACGCCCTTGGTGTCTAAATCAATTTTACCGATTGCCAAAGACTGCAAATGTTCCACAACATTATAAACAATCTTAGGGTCTAATCTTATATCTTCCTTGAAAACTTCTGAATCTTCTTTTTTAGCTTTCTGGTAAATTGAATCAACCCGCTTATACACTTCTTCTGGCGACTCGTGAGTGCCAATTTGAAATAAATATGGCTTACCTTTGGTTGTAATCTTTTCGTCTTTCAGTTTACAAAATAAAAGTTTAGAAACTTCGTCAAAGGCCGTAGTGGGTGCCAATTTTCCGCCCTGCCAGACAGTATCGTGGGCTTTTTCCAAAGCCCTGATAAGTTCATCTCTGGACACTTCCTCTAAATCCTTATTTTCTTCGCCTTTAATAAACCTGTATTTCGGAGCCTTGCCGTATTTTACGGGTATATCCGAAATAACATTCTTTGTTCGCTCGCTCGGCTTAAAACCAGAAACATCAAAAGCTGTTTTAGTATTGCCAGCTACCACAGAAGCAAATTTTGCCCTGACGCTATTGGCATTACCAAAGGCCTGCTCAATGGCCTGTTTGTATTCAGCGTCGGTTATGCCGTCCTTTTTACATTCAACCACCAAATATGGCTTTTTGAGTTCGTCATCTTCATAGACAATAATATCTGCTCTGTCTTTTGGAGTTCGTCTGGGAACTGTTATTTCCACGCCGATTTTATCTGGCTGATAGCCGTAATCCAAAACCAGCTCTGAAAAATAAGAAGCCCGAACTTTTTCTTCGGGATTCTGAAAAGATGTCTTAAAATCGTTTGAACAATTATAAGTTATCCTTGATTCGTTTTCATTAAAACTTATTACGCCAGCCTCTAAACCTTTTTTGATATTACGCTCAAAAACTGACTGATTTATTTCATTTTGATTCATAGTGTCGTTGTGGTTTTTATCTGGCCAGAGAACAGAAAAAGTCTCCCGTGCCAGCGATAGCCCCTTTCGGAAACTACCCTATGCCCTTTCGGAAACATAGACCACAACGACGAAGTGCTGGTCGGAAGACCATTACTGTCGTTGTGGATTTAATGCCATACCTTAAAAAGGGTTAGGCGTTTTTATATAATATGTTATTTACATTGCCTTGTTGAAAAATTGCTAAATTATGCCATATTTTATATTATTATATCAAATATCTTAAAAATAAGATAACCCTTAATTAAACCCTCCAAAATGAGCCAAAAACTAATAAATTCACTTGATAGGAAGTATAAGTCAATAATAGGTCAGGAATCTGACTGGGATTTTTATTTGAACATTGCAGACTATATTAAATACATCAAGGAAACCCCTGAAATTTATCAAATTGTGGAAGACAAAATACTTTCCGAATACAACGAGGAGCAGGAAAAGCTCCAAAAAATAAGAGACCAAGCCGACGAGGAAATTACCAAAACCAAAGACGAGCTGTATATTGCCATAACCAAAAACAAACTGTCTTTTGATAGCGTTGACCTTAATAAAGTTATTAAAATTTATAATGAATATGAAACTGGAGTCAGAAGCTCTAATCTCACCCATACGGAAGAATTAAACAACGCTTTGGAAAACATAATCAGGAGCCTTTATGAAAACGGCCACAAGGAACTGGTTAAAAATTACATCATTGAAAGAGACGAACCTTTATACAAAGGAACTGTAAAAATAACTGACGGGGAAACATCTGGTATTCATAAACCAACAATGCCCGACAACAATATAGAAAAATTTGTCTTTGCTCCGTCAATGGAAAAGTATTACAAAGCGAGCAAGGAATTTGAAGAAAAAAAATCAACTGCCTACTGGGGACACTGGACAAATCTTGAACTTCCATATTTAGCTATTTATAAAAAGAATGAATCTCTGGAAGAACTACAAAAAGACGAAAGAAAAATAATGGACTTATGGGGTTTCTCTTTGGTCGTCGGTGAATTAAACGAAATTAGGGAACAACACGAGGAACCATATAAAATTAAAACCGATTTTGAGCCACTTATTTATGAAAGAAGCAAATATAACGGCTATATTACCAGAACGCATAACTTTATTATTGACGAACTGGAAAAGATAGAAGAACTTAACCCAGAGATTGAACAAAAACTGAAATCACTACCAGACGAAGATATTATAGACCTAAAACATATAGTTGAAGCCATTGATGTTTGTTTCCATTCCAAAGATAGACCACCTTTTAGAGAAGACTTTTTTGAAATAAGCAGGATTAGAAAAGTAGAAAAAGCACAAATATACAGACTCATAGTTATGCTTGATAGGGATTTCAGGCTTCTATCCTGTAAGGAAAGAGGCAAAAACGACGCCTATACAATCAGATTTGATAGCAAGCAAAAACTTGATGATTTTAGAAATTTTGCCAGCAAGCTAAATAGCAAATACTATGACTTAAAGATAGATGAAACCTATTATAAAATTCAGGCAGAGCTCCCCAGAATACAAGAGATGATTAAAGAAAAACCAAAAAAAGAAAGCCAAATAAAACACTCCTTTAATGAAAATGGCAACAAATACTATCTTACAATCGGCGAATTTCCCGAAATGGAATTTGAAAGAAACCCAGCTTTGATAATAAATTTCTTCTATACTTCTTCTAAATACAAAAATGACTACAAAGGCTATCACGATTTTAACGCCTATTACAAATTTGAAAAGGATATTAGCTCCAGCGACTTTGCCAAAAGAATTAAGGAAATAAACGAAAGGGTTCAGGGAAATACTAAAAATCTTATAAACGAAATCATAATACAAAAACCCAAAAATGACGATAAAAACAATGAATTAAATCAATATAAGTGGGACAAAAGCATATAGGTGTTTGCTTCGGCTGTTAATAACTTTAAGAATTGGCTTAAATAAGCCAATTTTTTTATTGCGACCACTGACCAAACACAGACCAAAAACTGAATTTCTGGACTAGCCATTCTTCTATAAAATTAAGATACCTTTTACAAATTTATAACTTCCATTCACCGCCCTACTCTCGGTTTTACTTTGGAGGGTTTAGCCGAGTTTAGAGCGGTGGCTAGAGGATATAAACCCTCCAAGTATGATTTCAATAGATACCATAAGACTAAAATTTAAGTGGCATAAACCAGATAATTTCTACTTTAAGGAAAAGATACATCAAAAAGAATTAAACCTGTTTTACTTTTCTGGCAACAGGTATATCTGGACTAACAATGCTTGGCGGAAGCAAAAGCAAGACCAAGGTTTTTATATTCCCAAATACTGGATTGAGCAAGATTTTAAGAATCCTGACAAAACTTATATCTGTTTTGAAGCCTCGCTCCCGAAACTGTTAAACGGCCATAACCATTCCGTTATTTATGAATATCAATTTGATGAGGTCGTTAAAACAATTTGCACATTTTTTAACAGCATAGGCATTTTTATTTACTCTTACCAAATCAAAGAGGTTGTTCCAACGCTTCTGGCTATCGGTAAAAACATAATTCTGGAAAAAAATTGTTCCTGTAATTTGGCCTTAAAAGCCCTAAAGCCTTTTGACTATAAGCCAAGCTCAAAATACAGGGTAGTTGATTTTTCCGACTATAAAAACCAAGGCAAGGAAATAATCTTCAGCCAAACCCACGAAACAATCAAAGCCTACGACAAAAAGCGTGAAACCCTGAACACGGCCAAGACCAAAGAAGAAAAAGAGCTTGCCGAAAAACTTAAAAACAGCCCTGATGAAATTTTACGGATTGAGCTGACCCTTAAAACAGGGCGGAAAATAAAACAAAGATTCAGGCCTTATTTGGGGAAAAAGACACCAACCTTTGAAAATATCTTTAAGCAATCAATCTGGGAAAGACTACTCAAGGACGAGGTAGAATCGGTCTTTAACCACCCCTTGCAAAAAATTCTGTTTCTGTCGCTGGAAAGCCAGCCGTTCATAGATAAATTCCTAGACGAGAATTACAGCCATATTCAAACCAAAGACACCGTAAAAGGCATTTTAGCCACTTTGCAAGCCTATGGGCTGGCCGAAACCAGAGCCAGATATTTAAGAAGATATAAAAGCAGACAAACTTGGTATAACTACCTGAAGCGACTAAAAAAGCTACAGGAAAACTTTGATATTAAGGCTTTGGAAAATTTGTCCAATGTCCAAATTCACAGCTATGTGCTAAGCCAGTTCGGAATCAGCACATCCGCCCAAAATGAACTAGGCTTAATTTTTAACAACCAACTGTCTAAAAATATAGACATTAAACAGTGTAATACTAAAACAAAATGATTAGCGAGGAAGGACTGCAAAAATTTATTAAAGCATACGAACAAGAATACTCCGTCAGGCTCACACGGCAGGAGGCTTTTAATATGTTTTCCAAGCTAATCAATCTGGTTAAGATTGCCTACAGCAGGCCTGAAAAAACAAATAATGAAGCTACCAATAATTAAACGATTATGCTAAAATATAAATGCATAAATACATCAGATAATAGAACAGGTTTTTTGTCTAATAAAATGGGCAACCAACCAAAGTATTCCGACAAGACTTGTTCTATCGGTGTATTTATGCAAAAGCGTTGGTTGCCCGTTTGATTTATAAAACTATGAAAGAAACCAATCTAAAATACATAGCTTACTCCAGAAAATCAACCGACCGAGAGGACAGGCAGGTTTTAAGTATTGAATCGCAAAGCAGAGAACTGAAAAAAACTGCCGAAAAAGACAATCTGCCAATTAAATGCTTTTTGTCGGAATCAAAAACCGCCTATAAGATAGGTCGGGAAAAATTCAGCGAAATGATTGAGCTGATAAAAGCTGGCAAAGCCAACGCTATTTTAACTTGGCATTTAACTAGGCTGGCCAGAAATAGCAAAGACGGAGGCGAAATCATCTACCTTATGGATGAAGGCCTGCTCAAGGAAATTAGAACCCCAGACGGCATATTTACCAATACGACAAATGATAAATTCTTAATGCAGATTCATTTTGCTATGTCCAAAAAAAGCTCCGACGATACCAGTGATTTTGTTAAAAGGGATATTGAAACGAAACTTGCCAAAGGCGAATACCCAGGCCGAACGCCACTGGGCTATTTGAACATTGATACCGAAGGCAGAATCGCAGGCAAACGCTACACTTTTGAAAAGCAGGAATTACTTGCTTTATTAAACAGAAAATTAAAACGGGTGGAAAAAGACCCGCTACTGTCCGATAAGGTTATAAAAATTTTTGAAGAAGCGTCCAAAGGAAGTTATAGCCTTAAGGAACTTGTTGAAATCAGCTATAAGCTGGGCTTGACTGGTGCGGAACGAAACAACAAGCTCCGCAAAGAAGTTTTAAGAAGTATTTTAATGAACCCCTTTTATTATGGAGCCATAAGATTTAATAAAAAAATAATAGAACCCGAAGAACTACCCGAAGAAACCAAGCACGACCCGCTAATATCAAGAGAGCTTTTCAATAAAGTTCAGGAAGAACTGAAAAACAAAAGCCGACCAAAAAACAGCCACCGCTATTATTCTTATTCCTGTTATATAAAATGTCCTTCCTGCGGTGGTAGAATTTCTGGCTTGGTTGTAAAAGGTATTACCTATTATCGCTGTGCCAAATGCACGAACCTGCCCTATATCAATGAAACTAATTTAGAAAGCCAAATCAGTAATATCGCTGAAGACATAAGCGTAAAGGATATTTTTCTTAAGCTGGCTGTAGAGGAAATAAACAAAGAAAACGACAAAGAGGTAAAAAAGAGAGATTCAATTAAAAAGAACGAGGAAATCGCCCTGACCAAATGCCAGAAAAAAATGGACAATCTTATTAAGCTGAAAATTTCGCCAGAAAACTCTGACGGCTCGCTGTTAAGCGACGAGGAATTTTTGAGCCAGAAAAAAGAAATAATGTGCGAGAAATCCTTAATCAAGGAACGACTGGAAGACAACGACAACCGAACACAAAACTGGTATGACAATGTTATAAACTATATGAACTTCGCCCATAACCTTGCCAAAAAATTCAAAAAGGCCACTCCGCAGAAGAAAAAAGAGGCTTTTCAGTTTATCTGCTATAACCCAGTATTAAATAACAAAATACTGCAGGTTTCTTACGAAAAAGAAACAGATAAGCTAATTCAATTCAAGAACAAACATAGAGCTACTATAACGGCAGGAAAGCCAATGAATATAAGCAAAAACAGGGCTTATGACCCTGTTTTCACAGATTGGCTCCGGGGACAGGATTCGAACCTGCGACCAATTGATTAACAGTCAACTGCTCTACCACTGAGCTACCCCGGAATATTTTTAAAGATAATGATATCTATTTTCAACAGCACTAATTAATAGTACCTGATTACTAATTACTAGTTACTGATTACTAATTAATAATCCCTCAACCGTTTCATTCCTTTATGTACTGCAATTCTTTCCAAAGCTTTGGCTTCTATTTGACGAATACGTTCTCTTGTTACCCCAAATTCCTGCCCTACTTCTTCCAAAGTATGTGAAACTCCGTCCAGTAAACCAAAACGCATTTCCAAAATCTTCTGCTCTCTGGGTGTAAGTTCAGAAATAATTTCCTTAACATGATCTCTTAAAAGCTGCAAAGCAGCTACCCGATCAGGAGTAATGGTCTTTTCATCTTCAATAAAATCACCTAAGGTGGAATCTTCGCTGTCTTCCCCCACTGAAGTTTCTAAAGAAACCGTTTCTTGGGATATTTTAATGATATTTCTGACTTTGTCAAGGTCTTCGCCCATTTCTGCGGCAATTTCTTCTGGCAAAGGTTCTCTGCCTAAATCCTGAATTAAGCGACGTTCTACCTGCTGAAAACGATTAATTGTTTCTACCATATGAACAGGAATTCTGATCGTCCGTGACTGATCGGCTAACGCTCTGGTAATTGCCTGCCTAATCCACCAAGTAGCATAAGTAGAAAACTTATAACCTTTACGGTAATCAAACTTTTCCACGGCTCTAAATAAGCCAATGTTACCTTCCTGAATTAAATCCAAAAGCGTCAATGATCTGCCAGTAAACTTTTTAGCAATACTGACAACTAAACGTAAGTTAGATTCAATTAATTTTCGGCGCGCTTCCATATCGCCCTTTTCCCTTCTTTTAGACAAACGAATTTCTTCATCACTGGTCAGTAAAGGAACTTTGCCAATCTCTCTTAAATACATTTGAATGGAATCAGAAGAAATATCCGACAGATCCATCTTTTTTAATTCACTTTCTGCTCTTTCCCGCTCTTTTTCCTTATCTCCTGAATCCAACTCACCCAACTCCCCTAAATAACCGCCTTCTTGGGCAACAATTTGCACTCCCAAGATATCTATCTCATCCAAAAATTGCTCAAAACTTTCCAGGTAATCTTCTACCTCGCTAAAAGTATAAAGCAACTCTTCTTCAGTCACAAAACCCCTAAACTTTACCTTATTGAGCAAAGTAGTGATTTGCTTTTCATTAGGAACAGCTTTTGGGGGAAGCCCTTCTTTTTTGACCCGGGCTTTAATCTTCTTTAATTTCGTAGCAACCTTCTTTTTAAAAGCAACTTTTTTACTGACTTTTTTTACAGCCTTTTTTTTAAAAACTTTTACTTTGCCGGCTTTTTTGACTTTTTTAGCCGGTGCTTTCTTTTTAGGACTCTTAGGTTTAGTAGTCTTTTTTTTGCTGATTTTTTTCTTCTTTTTTTGAATAGACATATTAAAACGCCCCCTTTCTTAACAAGAAAGAAGTTTGATTTAGGTTTTTATAACTTTTGTAATTGCTCAATCAAGCTGGAAAATTCTTTACTTAATAAATTAACCTTCTGTTGATCTTTGTGCTGTTCAGCAACTTTTAAATCCTTTTCTATCTGTTGCAACTTTTTTTGCAAATAATTCTTTTGTAAACGATTAACCAACTGAATCACTTCATATTGAACTGCCTTTGCTTCATCTGCTTCGTCTTCTAAAGAATCAATGTCAACTAAAAGCGAAAGTTGGTTAAAATAAAATTGAGAATCTTTATCTAAAGACTCTAAAAGCTTCTTTTCTTCAAGGTTTTCCTCTTTATTATAGTGGATAATCAGCTGTTTGTAAAGATTTTGGGCTGGTAGATAATCTATTGCCTCTGGTATTAAACGTTGACTGACCTCTTTTAAAAATTCTGGAGATTTCACCAAAAGCGCTAAAAGTCTTTCGGCAATTATTTGAGTTTGGTTTGGTTTGTGAATCTTTTCTTCTATCTCTTCTGACTGTGGTCTGATTTTCTTTTCTTCTTTTTGTTGTTTTAAAGTTTTAGCTAAGGCTTCTTCTGCCACATCTAAAGCAACAGCCAGTTCACGTAAATAGTGTGACTGCTCAACAGTATCCCCTAACTTAGCAATAAAAGTTAATAATTTTTTCGCGGCCTTTTTTTTATGATCAACCCGGCTTAAATCAAGGTCCTTTAAGGTTACTTCAAAAACATAATCCATAAAATTATGAGCTTTCCGTAAAGCTTCTTTCCATTCTGCCGGATCTTTTTTAATCAAATCATCCGGGTCTGTACCTGCCGGCAAATTAACCACCTTAACATTAAAGCCGGCTTGCCAAGCCAAATCAATGCCTCTTAAATTAGCAGTCAGTCCTGCCACATCAGCATCAAAGGCAATCATCACATTTTGCGTAAATCTTTTAAGCAAGCTGACTTGATCTGTAGTTAAAGCCGTTCCCGAAACTGCCACCACATTTTTGGTTTTAGCTTGCCAGGCAGCTAAAGCATCCATATTGCCTTCCACTAAAATGGCATAATCATTTTTTCTGATGTCGCTTTTGGCAAGATCTAAATTATAAAGAAGCTGACTTTTGTTATAAATAACAGACTGCGGTGAATTAATATATTTTGCCACAGCTTTGTCTTCTGCCATAATCCGTCCGGTAAAACCAACTACATTGCCATGAATATCCCTGATAGGAAACATTAAGCGATGGCGAAAACGATCATAAGGTTTTCCTCTCTCGCCCATTGCACTAACTCCTGCTAAAGCGATTTCCCTTAAAGAATATTTTTGTCCCTGCAGAAATTTAATTGCTTCATCATAAGAGTCTTTGGCATAACCCAATTGAAAAGTCTTGATTGTCTGTTCATTGACTTTTCTCTTAATTAAATATTCTCTTATCCTTTGTGCTTCGGGATCATTGAGTAAAAGCTGATGCCAATGTTCTGCCAGTACTTTGGTTAGATCCAAAAGTCTGGTTTTTTGGTCATGCCATTCAGGATTAACATATTCCAGCTTAACATTGGCACGTTTAGCTAAAATTCTTAAAGCTTCTGGAAATTCTACGCCTTCAATACGTTTGATAAATTCAAAATGATCACCTCCGCTACTACAGCCAAAACAATGCCAAATCTGTTTTTCCGGAGAAACCATAAAAGAAGGCGTTTTTTCATTATGGAAAGGACAAAGCGCCTTAAAATTACCGCCGGCTGGTAAAAGCCGAATATATTCCTGAATCAATTCGGCTAAATCTAAACGTTGTTTAATTTCTTCAATTGGCGTAGACATAAAATATAATATTTCTTAGAAAGGTTGACTTATTTATGATATATGATATAGTGATAATATCACTACGAAAAAGACCCTGTTAAGGCCCGTCCTTAATGGGGGCTTTTTCTATTACTTTTAAACTAATCTTATTTTTTACATCATTAAGATAGGTTATAGGAACACTTGTTCTTTTAAGAAGAATTGAACATTTCTCCTGAATACCTGGGGACAAAATAACCTGGATCTTATTTTTTGATTGTAAAAACTTCACTAAACAAGCATAATCGCCATCACTGGTAACCAAAACTAGTTTATCACAACTATTCTCATAAACATCTTTTGCCGCCTGTAAAACTAAATCCGCATCACAGTTTCTTTTAGCTTCGCTCTGCCCATTATAAACAACTTCTTTAAAAACTAAAGTAAATCCTGCTTCTTGCAATGCAGTATATAAATTTTTTTCCTTGGGAATTAAACCAATAAAGTAATACGCACGATTAATATGATATTTGTCAGTCAACCATCGTCTAAATCTAAAAAAATCAATTTTCCACCCGGAATTATTAACTCCGCGATATAAATTGTTGCCATCAATATAAGCAAAATTATTTAATTTTTCCATAAACTATTTATGTTTAATTTCTTCAATTGGCGTAGACACAAAGTAATCATATAATATAATGGTTATTAAACAAAATCAACTAAAAACACGTAAAATTAATTGTTTTTTACTGGGTATACTAAAGGAGTTGGAACAAGGTTAGAATAAATGAGCTTAATTATTAACCTTGTTCAACTATGATTGCTCTTCTAAACCAAATACCTTCAGAGACTAAAATCAAGAAGCTTTTAAGG
>Ga0180007_10004129_pt1 | contig 15591 bp, 15 predicted proteins | sample MM_PC_MetaG_FD_121122 | JGI IMG/M metagenome (GOLD analysis project Ga0180007, IMG submission 121122) | Groundwater microbial communities from the Aspo Hard Rock Laboratory (HRL) deep subsurface site, Sweden - MM_PC_MetaG | ecosystem: Environmental > Aquatic > Deep subsurface > Groundwater... | reverse complement strand
CGTGGAAAGTACCAGTTTTGATTTATCTGTGTTATCGTTATTTTTTTTGACAGCGCTCTCTTCAGGTGGTTCCAGGGCCATGTCAGTCAAAAAATCCTCAATTTTTTCATATCTTGAGGCGATTCTTTCAAGAGACCCAAGGTCATTGATACGCTTATGAAAATCATCATATTTTTCTCTGAAAATAGGCTCATAATATGCATTGAACATCTTTATGATATCAGAAGGCGTCTTTTCTTCGTCGCAAGCTTCCTTAAACACACCTAATAGTCTCTTAGTGTCCTTTGCTTTTTTAAACAGCTTATCATCTGAAGACAGGGCGTTTTTGTCCTCGCTTATCCTTTTAAACATTTTCTCGGCTGTTTTGGGACCTACACCCCTCATTAGAGTAAGAACTCTGCTCCAGCTTATCTCATTGTTTATGTTATAAAAGGCCTGTAAATGAGAGATAAGGTCTTTAACATGAGAAGATTCAACGAATTTCCTGCCACCGTATTTAATAAACGGTATATTGTTTCTGGATAGCCCTACCTCAAGGTCATTAGAGTGCCAGCCTGAGCGGAAAAGTACAGCTATGTCCCCGAGTTTTACCCCGTGAGAGCGCAGCTCCGTCACTTTTTCTACAATGCGTTCTGACTGGCGATTTTCGTTCTCTGTTTCTATGAAATGTGGGATATTGGCGCCCTTTTTTCTCGTGAATAGATTTTTCCTGAATTTTTCCACGGCAAAGTCTATCATCTTGTTAGTCAGGTCAAGTATCGGCTGCATGGAACGGTAATTTTCTTCAAGAGTTATTATCTTCGAACCCTTAAATATATTTGGAAAATCCATTATGTTTTTAAAATTAGCTCCCCTGAAAGCGTATATGCTCTGAGAATCATCGCCAACGGCCATGATGTTCTTATGCTCTGAAAGCAGAAGATATAGGATGTCTGCCTGAAGCTTGTTTGTATCCTGATATTCATCTACCATGATGTACTTATATTTTTTAGAAAGACTGGCCTGTATGTCCTTATCGGAAGATAAGAGTTTTTTTAAATAGACCAGCAGATCATCGTAATCAAAAAGTCCTTTTCCCTTCTTGTATTCAGCGTAAGAGCGTTTTATTTTTTTTATGGATTCCGCGTATTCCACGAAATGCGGGTATTCGCTTTCTATGATCAGGGATATGTTATGCGGAGTATTTACACTTTTGGATATTATATTAAGAAGGGCTCTTTTTCTGGGAAACTTTTTATCCCCACCGCCAAAACCCAGATTTTTACGCACCAGATTAACCGCATTCTCGGCGTCTGACTGGTCCATTATCGTGAAATTATTAGGCATACCGACACGCCTGGCGTATTTTCTTAAAATCATGTTCGCAAAACTGTGGAATGTACCTCCGGAAACCTTTTTACATCGTTCATCCAGTATAAGCGCGGCCCTTAAAAGCATCTCCTGGGCGGATTTACGGGTAAAGGTCAAAAGAAGTATTCCTTCAGGATTCACGCCTTTTTCCACCAGATGCGCCACGCGGTAAACAAGTATTCGAGTCTTTCCGCTTCCGGCTCCAGCGATAACAAGGTATGACCCCTCCATCATGCGTACGGCTTCAAGTTGAGCAGGGTTTAATTCTTTTTTATAATCTATCGGCATAGGCCCTAAAAAATATTTTTTTGAAGAGTTCTATAGATTATAGAGTATCAAAGTAATACTTGCAATGTTTTTTATAGTATCAGATAGATAATCTGATGTCCTGGATATAGGGCATTAAGGATAAGTTTTTATAATATTACATGTTTATAGGAGCTATGCTAATTATATCTATCTCTATCTGCATGTTAAAAAGTTTTTATTCCTCTCTTCGCAAGAGAGATAGATGAGAGATAAAATAAAGCGGATAGGTGCCACTTTTTAGTTAATGGCATTTAATTGCTATTTTATTGTTTAAAAATTCTTCAAATACCGCCAATAAATCGATTAACTAAGGAGCATTAAATAATCTGGGATATAGAGATAAAGAGAGGTTATTTTTGAATTATTTTTAGAAATTAAAGAGCTTTAGGAACAGAGATATATTGGTAAAATCTTGATATTTTATATTATGCCCTAACTGTTTGACACCTTTGAAGATAAAAAAGCCTGACTTTTTGGGTCAGGCTATTTTTACATAACTCTCTTGTTTTCAATTACTTACGATAAGTGTGGCTGGAGGAGATGGATTCGAACCATCACACCGAGTTCCAGAGACTCGTGTCCTACCGTTAGACGATCCTCCAAATTTTGCTTCGCAAAATTTGATCCTGAAGCACCTAAAAATAAAAATTATTCCGATCTCGATCTTCTCTCTTTTATCTCATTCTCAATATACACCTTAAGGCGTCTCTGGTCTTTTTCGTCTACGTCAATAAATGTAATTCCTACTTCAAAAGTCTTAGCGTGCTCTTCGCTAACCTGCCGGATCCAGGCAACATCTCCTTTTACAAATATAGGCATTGAATCAAAAGGCACCTGTATCTCCAGATCAAGTCTTGTACCCTTTGCCAGTCTCTCATATAGAATAAAAGAAACTCCTCCTTCACTTATGTCCTTGCCACGAATATGATCTTCTGTATATGGCTCTTCAAGTGTTTTATACTGTATTATTACTGGCCATTCAATCCTTACGAAATTTCTCTTTTCTTGCATACATTACCCCTGAATGACTCTTCCCAACCTCTGAATCGTCTTTTCCTTTCCCAAAAGGGCCAGGACTTCAAATATGCCTGCTGAAACACTCTTGCCTGTAACAGCCACCCTTAACGGGTGTATTAAATCTCCTCCTTTTAAATTCAACTCCTCTACAAGGGCCCTCATCTCCTTTTCGATCTTCTCAGGCAAAAATTCTTCTATTTTTTCCATGCGTTCTTTTGCTAATTTCAGTATACCTAAAACCCCTTGTTTTTTCAAAAACTTTTCTATATCTTCATCTCTATAATGTAGTTCCTCGGATATAAATATATCCAGCTCCTCTTTGAATTCAACAAAGGTCTTTACTCTACCCTTATAAAGTTGGGCAAATTTTCTAAACCATTCCGGAGCACAATCACTTTTTACGAATGAAGAGGCCATCTCTATAAACTGGTCCAATTCTAATTTCCTTATATGCTCTCCATTAAGCCACCGTAGTTTATCTTCATTGAATTCAGCGCCTCTCTTATTAATCCGCTTAAGGGTGAATCTTTTTATAATCTCGCTGGTATCCATAAATTCCCTATTATCTCCGGGTGACCATCCTAAGAGCGCAAGGTAATTAACCATTGCCTCCGGTAGATATCCCTTTTCTTTATATTCGAAAACAGATACTGCGCCAAACCTCTTTGAAAGAGGGGCCTTATCCGGTCCAAGTATCAATGGGATATGGGCGAATTTCGGCGGTTTTGCGCCAAGTGCTTTATATAAAGCGAGTTGCTTATTAGTATTTGAAATATGGTCATCTCCCCTTATAATATGGGAAATTTTCATCTCAATATCGTCTACGCAGCAGGCAAAATTGAAGGCAGCAGTCTTATCTGACTTAATCAAAACAAGTTCACCTATAAGTGAATTATCCACCTCAATCTCACCATGGACAATGTCGTTTATTTTGATTTTTTCATGCGGCACTTTAAATATAATTGCTTCCCCGTCTTTATATGCCATGCCCTTCTTAAGTAAAATATCTGCATAAGATGCATAGAGCTCCATGCGTTTACTCTGAAAATAGGGGCCTTCATCCAGATTTAAACCAAGCCACTCGAGACTAGAAAGGATTCTGTTCAAATAGACATCGCTTGAACGTTTTCTATCTGTATCTTCTATCCTCAAGATAAATGTTCCGGACTGTGCCCTTGCATATAACCAGTTAAAAAGCGCAGTCCTTGCGCTGCCTATATGCAAATCTCCAGTTGGACTTGGTGCAAACCTAACCCGAACCGTACTCATAACCCTTTGTTATTGCCTCCTCATTTATAGCCATCATATCATGATGAGTCTTTGGTATAACACCTTTAAGAGAATTTATTAACGATTGTACTGACAAGATATTGCGTTTTGCTATAAGTGCGCCTAGCATTATCATATTACCGATCCGTATATTCCCTAAGGCAACAGCCATATCAGTAGATGGGATTTCTAAAATATCTATGTCAGTCCTTTTGGCTCCATTTTCTACCAGGGATTTATTTATAATCAATATCCCTCCGGGTTTGACTCTATCTTCAAATTTTTGAAGGGACGGCCTATTCATGACTATACATATACTCGGCTCCCTTACTATAGGCGAAGCAATTGAACTATCCGAGATAATAACCATGGAATGAGCAGTGCCTCCTCTTACCTCTGCACCATAAGAAGGCAGCCAAGTTACAAATTTACCTTCATTCATCGCAGCGTAAGACAGGGCCTTACCCATAAGCATTATACCCTGGCCGCCAAATCCTGCAAAAATGATTTCCTCTCGCATTTTTATTGTCTGAATACTCCCAATGGGTACTCTTTTATCATCTCTTCAGCTACCCACCTAACTGCTTCTTTAGCAGAGTGCCCTAGATAAGTAGGGCACTGCGAAAGCACTTCAACAAGGGAAAAGCCCAATCCATTAATCTGGTTCTGGAATACCCTCTTTATTGCCTCTTTTGCCTTTAATATATGCTGCGGATCATGAATTGCCACCCTTTCTACATAAGAAACGCCTGGCAGAGTAGCCAATAATTCAGACACCTTTAGCGGAAAACCGTCCCTTTTCTTGTCCCGGCCAAAAGGAGTAGTGCTTGTCTTTTGTTTTAATACTGTTGTAGGTGCCATCTGCCCGCCTGTCATACCATAAACCGCATTATTAACGAATATAATGGATATATTCTCCCCCCTGTTCGCTGCGTGGATTATTTCTGCAGTACCTATGGCTGCCAGATCTCCGTCACCCTGATAGCCAAAAACTATGTTTTCCGGCTTCACTCTTTTTATGCCTGTAGCAACTGCTGGTACGCGGCCATGGGCTGCCTCTGTCACATCAAAATCCCAGTAATCATACGCTATAACTGCACAACCTACAGGAGCAATCCCTATAACCTTCTCTCTTATATCTAACTCATCAATTACCTCGCAAATAATCCTATGCACTACACCATGGCCACACCCAGGGCAATAATGTGTAGATGCATTTTTCATACTCTTTGGCTTTGAAAAAACTTTGTTCATGTCTTAAGCTGCTTTTCTAGATGCTAGGTGCTTGATACTTGATGCTCGTAAAGCAACCACCAGCATCTAGCATCCAGCATCTATACCTTTTTGTAATTCCCCTATTATCTCTTCTTCCGTCGGTATTCCTCCGCCAGTTCTGCCATAAAAGTAAACGGGTTTCCTGCATTCTATACTTAGTTTAACATCGTCTACCATCTGGCCACAACTCATTTCTACTACAAAAAATTTATTAATCCTTTCAGCCAACTCTTTCAATGCCCTTTCCGGAAACGGCCACAAACTTATCGGCCTGAACATTCCTGCATTCTTACCTTGCCTACGAAGCCTCTCGACAACACTCCTGCAAATTCTACTTGTAGTACCATAGGAGACCAACATAATATCACTATCATCTCCATATAAAACTTCGTAACGGACTTCTTTATCTTTAATCAGCGCATATTTCTCCTGCAGTCGGAGATTGAATCTTTCTAATTCTCCCTCGCCTAATAGAAGTGATTTTATTACCCTCGGCTCCCTACCTTTACAGCCATCCAGAACCCAATCTTTTTCTATCTTTGGATTTTGGATTTCTTGTCCCGAGCATCGCTGAGGGATGGATTTTGGATTTAACTCAACGGGTTCCATCATCTGTCCCAGAATACCATCACCTAGAATCATTACTGGCATCCTATATTTATCTGCCAAATCAAAGGAAAGTACTGTCAGGTCTACTATCTCCTGTAAAGATGCCGGCGCAAGAACGACCTGGCGATAATCACCATGACCGCCTCCTCTTGTGGCCTGAAAATAATCGCTCTGGCTCGGGGCGATATTGCCAAGGCCCGGCCCGCCCCTCATCATGTTTACTATCACTGCAGGGAGCTGGCAACCTGCAAGATACGATATGCCTTCCTGTTTAAGGCTAATACCCGGACTTGAAGAAGAAGTCATTGCCCTTACGCCTGTAAGTGAAGCACCGAAAACCATGTTTACTGCGGAGATCTCGCTCTCTGCCTGGATAAAAACACCGCCGACTTCTGGCATGCGCCTTGACATATAAGCAGGGATTTCATTTTGAGGCGTAATAGGATAACCCGCATAAAATCTGCAGCCTGCCATTATACCGGCCTCTGCCAAAACCTCATTTCCACACATCAAGACTTTTTTTGTCATGGCTACTTATACACCGTAATACACAAATCCGGACAGACTATCGCACAAAAAGAACATCCTGTACATTTTTTATTGTCATCCGAAAAGAAAACAGCGTGCACACCTCTTTTGTTTACAGTGTCTTGTTGTTTAATGCAAGTCTGAGGGCAATATATGATGCAAAGTTCGCAACCTTTACATTTTTCTCTGTCGATCTCTATTCTTGGCATAAGAAATTATAGTCTCTTTTATCTTTTGAACAGACAATCCGCATCTATCCAGTAAAATATCTCTATCTCCGTGTTCTATAAACCTATCTGGAAGTCCGATGTTTTTTATTATAATATCTTGCGGCACCTTACCAACAATCGCCTCTAAAATAGACGAGCCAAAACCACCGTTAACCACACCCTCTTCAACTGTAAATAACTTTTCTGTCTTCAAAATAGACCCCAATATCAATTCCATATCCAGAGGTTTAATAAACCTGGCGTTAATAACTTCACAATCTATGCCCTCGTCTAAAAGTAATGCTGCAACATCCAATAGCACATATGACATATACCCAATACCCACTATAGTCACATCCTTGCCTTCTTTTAATATCTCTGCCTTGCCTAGTTCTATATCCCTACCCCTTACCTCTATCCTTTGGTGAGAAGGTAAAGAATAACTACCTCCCCTAGGATATCTTATAGCGACAGGCCCTTTGTTATAAGAAACGGCAAACTTAAACATCTCCTTTAACTCTATTTCGTCTTTTGGCGCCATGGCTACTATCTGCGGGATATTCCTTAAATATGCGATGTCAAATAGGCCATGATGTGTCAAACCGTCTTCTCCGACTAAACCAGCTCTATCCAGCATAAATATTACATTAAGATTCTGAAGGCATACATCGTGTATTATCTGGTCGTAAGAACGCTGTAAAAAAGTAGAATAAATAGCTACTACTGGTTTTAATCCGGCCCGAGCCAGGCCTGCTGCAAAACCCACTGCATGCTGCTCTGCCATGCCAACATCAAAAAATCTATCCAGAAATGCCCTGGAGAATTTATCTAATCCTGTGCCTTCCGGCATTGCAGCGGTTATAGCCACGACTTTTTCATCAGTGCCTGCAACATCGATAATTACCTCGCTAAATACCTCCGTAAAACTCGTTGCCTTCTCTGTTGTCTTTTCATCACGGACATACAACTTCTCGCCGGTTGATATGTCAAATGAGCTAACCCCATGAAACTTCTCCGGGATCTTTTCTGCATGCGGGTAGCCTTTACCTTTCTTTGTAACCACATGCAATAAGACCGGCTCATTCATATCGATGATATTTCTCAAGGTTCCGACTACTGTACGTATATCATTACCGTCAATAGGTCCAAAATATCTAAACCCCAGTTCCTCAAAAAGCATACCCGGGACCAAAAGGTTCTTGAGCCCTTCTTCTAATCGCTTTGCTGAACGTATGACCCTGAAACCAAAACGAGGCACGCGCTTCAGAAGATTCTCTATGTCTTTTCTAACTTTATTGTAAATAGGCGCTGTTAAAATCCTATTTAAATACTTACTCAATGCCCCTACGCTTTTTGAGATACTCATCTCATTGTCGTTAAGGATGACTAGGATTTTTTTGCGGATATGCCCGGCGTGGTTAAGCGCCTCGAATGCCATGCCTCCGCCTAAAGAGGCATCCCCTATAACTGCCACAACTCTATAATCTTCCGCTTCAAGATCCCGTGCTGCGACCATGCCCAACGCGCAAGATATGGAAGTCGAGCCATGTCCGGTAGTGAAGACATCGAATTCACTCTCGTATTTGTTGGGAAAACCACTTAGACCGTCAATCTTACGTAAGGTGTGAAATCTATCTCTTCTGCCGGTCAAAAGTTTATGTGCATACGCCTGATGACCGACGTCCCAGATGATCTTGTCCTGGGGTGCATTTAAAATGTAATGGATCCCTATTATAAGTTCCACAGCACCAAGACTTGATGCTAAATGGCCGCCTGAATCAGCTACTATCTTTACAATGGTGTCCCTTATTTCCTGTGCCAAGGAGGGAAGTTCATCTAAACTGAGTTTTTTCAAATCATCCGGATTATTTATAGTGTCTAACAACATATCTTAAGATTGCCTCTGTAGGATTGCCTCGGATAGCTCTAAAAGCCTCTTGGCTTTCTTCTTCCCAAAGATATCCAAATAAGTCTCTGCCTTGCCAGTCAAAAGTGCTGCCCTTTTTTCGACATAACCTGCGCCATAAAGAGCAACATGCCCTTCTTTATCTATTAAATCATCTATAAGCTGAAATGTAAAACCAATTAACCTGCCAAAGTTAGCGAGATTATCTATCTTTTTTCTATCCACTCCTTTAAATAGCCCTCCCGCCTTTACTGCTGCCTCGAATAGGGCCCCTGTTTTACGGCTGGCAATATAATCCAATTCTGTCTTCTGTTTCACTATATCCACAACCTGCCCGCCTATTGTACCGCGACTCCCTATAGCCATTGAAACCTCTTTTATAATATCTAAATTCCCTGCTTCCGACAGCAACTGAAAACTTAAAGTAAGAAGTGCATCTCCTGCTAAAAGCGCAAGACTTTCGCTGAATTTTTTATGGCACGTCAACTTGCCGCGTCTAATTTCATCATTATCCATACATGGTAAATCATCGTGAATAAGAGTGTAGTTATGTATCAATTCTATTGCGCAGGCAACCGGCAAAATTGAATTAGTTTTACCCCCGCAAGCTTCAAAACTCGCAATGGTAAAAATAGGCCTTATTCTCTTTCCTCCCGGGAATACCGCATATCTCATTGCCTTATGGATTATCTGTGGTTTCAAGTTTCCAGAAGGAAGATACCTATCCAGTGCCTTATCAATAAGTCTCTTTTTGGCTTTGATGTATTTATTAATGTCCATTATTCTTTAAATTGTTCGAGGGCGAACTTGCCGTTTTTCTTGAGAAGCAACTCCACCTTTCGCTTTGTCTCATCCAAGCGCTTTCTGCAGAGACGCAAGAGCTTTACTCCTTCCTCATACCTCTTCAAAGATCCTTCAAGCCCCATCTCGCCTGATTCCAGCTCGTCTATAATATTCTCCAGTCCTTTCATCATCTCTTCAAATTTTAATTCTTTTGCCATACCCAACCTCCTGCCTTATTCAATCGATTCCACTCTGCTCCTGAAATTCCCCTTTGAAAGCCTTGTCTCAACCAGATCCCCTTTCTTAAGAGAAGTCGTATTCTTGATTATTTTTTTCTTAGGGAGTCTGAAACTGACGCTATATCCTCTACTCAAAATACTCAATGGATTCAACATCTCTATTTTCTCAAATAGCAAATTAAACCTGCCCTCTTTCAACTCTATATAGTGTTTGAAGCGTAAGATCAAATCATCCTCTAAATCATCAAGGTGCTGCTCATGCTTTTCTATCACTTCCAAAGGAAAAGACTTGAGTCTTTTCTCTATATTATCCAATGCTTCGCTAAGTTCGCTTTTCTTCGCAATAACGAGTTCTGCCGCACTAGACGGCGTAGGAGCCCTTAGATCTGCCACAAAATCACTAATCGTCCAATCTATCTCATGGCCCACGGCGCTAATTACGGGTAATTTTGAATTATAAATTGCCCTTGCAACTATCTCCTCGTTAAATGCCCATAAATCCTCTAAACTCCCTCCGCCTCTTCCGACTATTATTACATCTACATTATTAAGCTTATTGAAGTCTTGTATAGCATCTCTTATTTCTTCTTTGGCGCCTTCGCCTTGTACTTTTACCGGATTTATAATGATTTCCACATTGGCAAATCTTCTCTTTAACACATGCAATATATCTCTTATGGCTGCGCCGGTTGAAGAAGTTATTATACCTATCCTATCCGGAAGCATTGGGATGGGTCTCTTGCGGGATTCGTCAAACAATCCTTCTTTAAAAAGTTTCTCTTTCAGCTGCTCAAATGCAAGCTGCAACATCCCTATACCCTTAGGCTCTACCTTTTGTACATACAGTTGATATACTCCCTGTTTATCATATATGCTTATTCTACCCAGACATATTACCTGCATCCCGTCTTTTATCTCGAATTTTATCTTTTCATTACTGCTTTTAAAAAATACAGACTTCAATTCGCTCTTGGAGTCTTTTAATGTAAAATAAAAATGGCCTGATGACGGACTTTTGAAATTCGATATCTCACCTTCCACCCATATATTCGGGAAAGAATCCTCAAGTATAATCTTTATGCTCGAAGTCAATTCACTTACCTTATATATATATCTTCCTTCTTGAGTCATATTTAACCTATAAATAATCCTCTACCTTCTCCCTCACTCTTTCGATAGAAATTGCCTTTCCAGTATCTTCATCTATATCAACAATCGCACCTTGAAGTTCTATATCCTTCTCGGCAATATCAAACCTTGCAGGCATACAGGTAATAAAATGCTCTATAATAGTATCTATGTTGCGGCCGATGACCGAATCTTGCGGCCCAGTCATCCCCAGATCTGTTATATAAGCGCTCCCTCTCGGTAAAATCTTCTCGTCTGCTGTCTGAACATGCGTATGGGTTCCGAAGATCGCACTGACACTGCCGTCCAAAAATCTACCAAGTGCGATCTTTTCACTGGTTGCCTCTGCGTGGACATCTACTAAAATTATTTTAGTATCCTTTGAAATCTTCTTGACCTCTTTCTCTGCTGCCCTGAACGGACACCCGTTAATATGATTCATAAATACCCTGCCGAGGACATTTACCACGCCTACTGCCTTATTGGAGCTAGACTTGATGACAGTCGCACCCCTGCCAGGACACTCTTCCGGATAATTTGCCGGCCTTAAGATTCTCTGATCACTATCCAACCTCTTGTATATATCTTTCTTCTTCCAGATATGGTCTCCGGAAGTCAATACATCCATTTGGCTGTTTAACAATTCATCTACGGTATCCGGGGTCAAACCCGAACCACCAGCAATATTCTCAACATTGCCGACTACAAGCTCTACACCCCTATCCTTGCGAAGCTCCGGAACTATTATCTTAACAGCCTCCCTTCCAGGACGGCCAACTATGTCACCAATCAGAAGTATTTTCATTTATTTTGCGTATTCTATCGCCCTCGTCTCCCTGATCACCGTTACCTTTATCTGACCCGGGTACTCAAGTCCCTCTTCTATCTTCTTCCTTATCTCTCTAGCTAGACCTATTGACTGCAGGTCACTTATCTTATCAGGCTGCACGATTACTCTTATTTCTCTACCTGCCTGTATCGCATATGCCTTCTCAACGCCTTTAAACGAATCTGCTACGGATTCTAATTTTTCAAGGCGTTTAATATAATTCTCAAGCGTCTCCCGCCGTGCACCAGGCCTTGTAGCGCTAACTGCATCTGCTGCCTGTAAGAGCACAGCATAGATAGAAGTAGGCTCTTCTTCCTCGTGATGAGAAAGTATTGCATTAAGGACCTCATGGGATTCTCCGTATTTCTTTGCTATGTCTGCTCCGATCCTTGCGTGAGGCCCTTCTACCTCATGGGTCACTGCCTTTCCTATATCATGCAGAAGGCCTATCCTCTTTGCGAGATTAATATCCAGACCAAGTTCTGCAGCCATTGCGCCCATCAGAATACTGACTTCTTTCATATGCTGGAGGGCATTCTGCCCATAACTAGTCCTATATTTCAACCTGCCTATAAGCTTTACAATCTCAGGGTGCACACGCTGAAGGCCCAGTTCAAAAACAGTATGTTCGCCTTCTTCTTTTATCGTATTATCCATATCATGTTTTACCTTAGCTACAATCTCTTCTATGCGTCCGGGATGAATCCGTCCATCCTGCAATAGTCTTTCAAGGCTCATCCTGGCTATTTCTCGCTTTACCATATCAAAACCTGAAAGGATAACTGCCTCTGGCGTATCATCAATAATCACATCCACGCCCGTGGCAATCTCAAGTGCCCTTATGTTCCTACCTTCTCTACCTATAATCCTACCTTTCATCTCATCATTCGGCAGCGCCACTACAGACATGGTAGTATTCGTCACGTGCTCTGCAGCGCACTTCTGTATGGCAGTCGAGAGAATCTCTTTTGCCTTTTTATTAGCCTCCTCCTTGGCTTTATCTAACACCTGATTAAAAAGTGTCTGCGCCTCAAGTTGCGAATCGTCTTCTATCCTCTGCAGAAATAACTTCTTAGCCTCGTCCACGCTGAGACCTGAAATCCTCTGAAGCTTCTGTCTCTCTTCTAGCACTAATCTCGAAAGCTCATTCTGCTTGTCCTCAATAGATTTTTCTCTATTTACTAAAAGCTGCTCTCTCCTTGAAATATCCTTGTCTTTCTTATCGAGTATATCTACTTTACGATCTATATTCTCTTCCTTCTGTACCAGTCTCTTTTCAAGGGTTACGAGTTCCTGCCGTCTATCTTTAGTCTCACGCTCAAAATCCGAACGCATCCTGAACTTCAGGTCCTTTGACTCGAGTTCAAGCTCTTTTTTGCGATTCTCGAACTCTTTCTTTGAATTCTCAAGAAGTTTCTTCGCCCTTTCCTCTACTTCTCTAAGATGCTTCTCTGAAAAAATCTTTCTTACAAAATACCCCGCAAAAAAAGTCAGCACAAAAACCAAGACTTCTATAATATAGACTACTATCTTTAAATTTGGCTCCATCTATGAACACCTCCTCAAATGAGTACTTATTTTACAAAAATCTCTGATTTTTGTAAAATAATCTTCTTTGAATTTCTTCTTCGCTTGTGCGAATTTGACCCCGTACCAAATATATTAATGTAATAGCTTATTTGGTACGGGGTTAAGTTCAGACTAATAAGTTACGTCAATCAAAGATTGACGTAACTTATGTCTTCACTTAATTGGTAATAACTTTGGTAAGAGAAAAATCGTTCCTGGTGGCAGGAAGAGCCTTCAATAACTGGAATCTGAAACCCAGGCCTATTTTTGGTATATCCTGAGGCAATTGTTTTAAAAAACAATCGTAATAGCCCTGACCATGACCGAGACGGTTATTTTTTCTATCAAAAGCTAGGCCAGGCACTATTACTAAGTCTATTTCCTTTATCCTGATAGGCTTTTTAGTTCCAAATTCTTTTGGCTCGTAAATATCATATGGTCCTTTTTTCAGGCCATCTTTAAAATTTTTCAAACACACAGGTTTTATCTTTTTCTCTTTTACCAAAGTAACCGGCAAAACCACTGTTTTACCCATCCCAAGGGCTTTTTTTATTATTGGTCCGGTCTCTACTTCTCCGGTCCCCTTAGAAACATAAAGCATTATACATTTGGATGCCAAAAATTCTTCTTGAGCAAAAACCTTGCCTTGTATAATTTTACTTTTTTTTCTCCTTTCTAATTTATTTTGAAAATCTAATTTGCGCTTCATCACTATTCTTAATAATTCTTTTTTATTCATTTCTTCTTTTTCTTTTCCAGATAATCATCTATTGCCGACTTAAGAGCCTCTTCCGCCAAAACCGAGCAATGCATCTTTATAGGAGGCAACCCTCCGAGCGCCTCTGCAACAGCCCTGTTAGAAATCTTGAGCGCCTCATCAATGCTCTTTCCTTTAACAATCTCTGTAACCATACTGCTAGTGGCAATAGCGGCACCACAACCAAAAGTTTTAAATTTTGCATCTTTAATTATATCGTTCTCTACCTTTATGTAGAGCCTCATGATATCACCGCAGACTGGATTACCCACATTCCCAATACCGTCCGCATCAGGGATATCTCCTACGTTTCTGGGATTCTTGAAATGCTCCATTACCTTTTCACTGTACTGCGTATTAAAACTCTCCATAATCTATTTCTCCTCTATCACCATCTCTCTCGGCTTATTAGTCTTAGAATAATCTTTTGCTGGTTTTACACTTTTCAGATCCTCAAGTCTATTCAGTTCTTTAAGCCGATTATATATTAAGATCCATGCGCAATCTTTTTCCTTATCCACCTCACATTTCCCTTTATTTGAACCGCCGCAAGGGCCGTTCAAAAGGGCCTTTGGACACCGCGTCACAGGGCATATCCCACCTGTAATATTAAGGATGCAATCTCCGCACATAGCGCATCGTTCAAAAAAACCAAAACCTGTCTTATCAAGTATTGATCCAAACATAGTATCGCACCCTGCATAAACAGGTCTCTTTGCCCTATCATTATCAAGTACAGACTGAACACCCAGGCCACAAGAAAGGATTAAAAACGTATCTGAGGAATCTACTGCCTTTTTATTTTTGGCTAAGATTGTCTTTACCTGGCTTGCTATGCACGGCGAATCCGGTATAGCCCATCCAGTTACTACTTTTCCTTTCTCCTCAAGTAGTTTTTTAATCTCCATAACTTCTTTTTCTCCGCCGGTCTTACAGGTAGTAGCACAATCACCGCATCCTACTATAAAAATCTTCTTTTGAGGACCTATGGACGCCAGGATATCCTCAAATAATTTCTTCTTAGTAACGATCATAGTAACTCCTTTATATCCTTTTTAAACACCTCTTTATCCCTGTAACCTATATATCTCTTCCTTATTCTCCCGTCTCGATCAATAACAAATGTCGTAGGTATAGACACTATACCGCCGTATAAATCAGTAACTACTCTATTGCCCAAAAGAATAGTGTAGTTTATGCCATATTCTTTGGCAAAATAACCAATAGAGTTCTCTGCATCCTTGTCTAATACAACCCCTATTATCTCTAAGCCCTCATCTTTGTATTCATCGTATAATGCTATAAAATGCGGTATCTCTGCCTTACACGGCGGGCACCATGTAGCCCAGAAATCAAGGATTATAACCTTATCTTCAAAATCAGATAATTTCTTTTGTCTCCCCTCCATATCAAAAAGCGTAAAATCAGGGGCTCTTTTTAAAGAAACCGGCTTAGTAACTCCGGGTTTTTCAAGAAACGTCTCTCTTAACTTAGCCACCGTAAATATAGCCGCAATAATTCCAAAAATCACTATAACAACAATAAGAATCTTATTTTTCATGGCCCATGGCCTTCCTCACCTGAATAAAACCTGGAAATGTCCCGAAAACAACACTGCCCCTATAAATATCAAAAATATTCCGGTAACGATCGGGACGAATTTCATAAACGCCTTGAAGCGATCAAACAGAGAAAGAAATTGGTTGATTGCAAGACTGGCTAAAAAAAACGGCAATCCTAACCCCAAAGAATAAAAAGACAAAAGAATTATTGCGCGGGGCAATCCTTCTTGTGTGGAGGCATAGATCAATATG
>Ga0180007_10004128_pt1 | contig 15591 bp, 13 predicted proteins | sample MM_PC_MetaG_FD_121122 | JGI IMG/M metagenome (GOLD analysis project Ga0180007, IMG submission 121122) | Groundwater microbial communities from the Aspo Hard Rock Laboratory (HRL) deep subsurface site, Sweden - MM_PC_MetaG | ecosystem: Environmental > Aquatic > Deep subsurface > Groundwater... | reverse complement strand
TTTCGACAATCAGAATAGGCAGTGAGGAGAAAAGCCGTCCGTGAGCGCCGCCAGTAATGTTGTTGCCGGGCTAAAAGACAATACATTTTTATAATGAAAGGATGATTTCAAATGGTTATGAAAATTAAATACTGGGGAATTTTCGAAATTATACTCTTCAACTTCCTCTTCGTGCTCGGCCTAGGCTGGATTTGGCGCGCGTTGAAGCAGCCGGGCGGCCTCATCATGCAGCAGATGTTCTACATAATCGTGGTCTTCTTCATCATATTCGCCCTCAAGACTATCAAGAACGAGTCTTTTTCCGGCCTCGGATACCGCAGGCCGAGGAAGCAGGACTGGATGTCCGGATTGTATGCTCTGCTCCTCCTGTTCCCCATCGCATTCATCGCCAGGCTCGTCGATCCTTCCTTCGACATTTGGTATGCGTCTTTGCAAGGCCTGGGTACCATGGCAGGAGTCATGATATTCATCAGCACGCTGCCGTTCTTCGCGCTCAAGGAGGAACTGCTCACAAGATTCGTCCAGACCAGGCTGAGAGGATATGGCTCGATGATAGCGGTCATAGCGGTCTCGATAAATTTCGGTGCATTGCATCTATTCATCGCGCCCGGAGCGACATATCACGGCATAATATCAGCTGTCTCGGTGGGGATCGGCGCGATCTTCCTTGCCGTGCTGTTCGAGAAGACAAGGAACATCCTGGTGATGACAGCGGTCCACATGGTCTTCAACGCGATAATCACTTTCCAGATATTCTTCCACGTGGCAACGAAGTGGGAATGGGCGTTCTGGACAGTGTATGGGATACTTTTCCTCTTCGCGCTGCGGCCGGCATGGAAAGGGTTCTGGGAAACGTTCACAGAAAAGGTCAGCTGGAAGGAGCTCTCGGCCGTTGATTACCTGTTCCTATCCTTCTTTGCGCTCATGCTGCCGGCAGGTCTGCTGGCCATAACCTATTTTTTCTGAACATAAGAATCTGTAATCACTCCAGCGGCACCCCGGTCCAGAGTGTCCAGTCGTTGCTCGGCGCGTATGGCGGGAATATGAAGTAAGGCCTGTAGGTCTGGCCGAAGTAGCCTCCCTGCACATTTGTCCACGAATCCCCTCCTGGCGCACCGACCCTGACCGGGCCTGAGGCGCCGTAGATCGGGCTGCCGAAATGGCGCCAGGCCTTCATCAGCCCCCAGAAGTCCCCCTGGTCTGTGGAGGCATCTGCACCGGGCTCTGTCGTCAAGGCGTGATCATAGCCATGCTTCTTGAGTATCTTCACCACGTCCTTGACAGGTGCATTGCCGTGGCCGACAGCCGTGTGGTCGTCGCTGTAGCCGAAGTTATCTGTCAGATGGACGTTGCCGATCATGCCCCTCTTCGCCAGGTCCTCGACCTGACCGGTGTACCACTTGTCGAACTCCTTATCGTTCTGCTCCCTGGTCTTGGAGGGGTCATGCTGCCAGAACTTGCGCCACAGATTGAGATGGCCAGTATCGAGCGTCGCCTTTATGTGCTGCTCAGCCAGCCTCTCAGCCTCCCTCTTGGAAACATCACGGTGATACGGGTTCTCGGTCTCGACGTTCTTATACTGTTTCTTCTCCCTGTCCCATACCTGCTCGGTCATGGTCTTCTTGGTCAAAAAGTCGACCATGCGCTGCCTGGCGCCGGTGATGAGCTCCTTGAGCTCCTCTGGGTGGCCGCCGTACCTGTCCGGGAAGATGTTCTCCATGGCGATGAACAACGGTTCCTTGGTGCCCTTGCTGCGGTCCATGGCATGGATGCCGGCTTCCGCATAGCTCCTCAGCCCAGCGGCCCAAGAGCGTTTTATCTGGGACTTGATGTGGAACCTGGTCTCAGCGGTGTCTGCTGCCTGCTGCTCCTGTGACATCGACGCCTGATGCTCGAACTCCATCCGCTTCCTGATGTCCTTGATGTTCTGGTCGATGATGTCAAGAGGGCTCTTGCTCTCAGGCGGGATCATCCCTCCTGTCATCCTATACAGGGTGTCATCCTGCTTGAATATCTTCCACTTCTCGTCCTCAGGGAGCTTGTTGTCGATCTCTTCGTAGTATTTGCGCATCTCTTTCAGCTTATCGAGCTGCTCCTTGGCGCGCTCAAAGCCCTCAGCATACTGCAGCGCCCAACCCCTGCTATGCCCTTCCTGCGTCTCCAACGTGGCCTGGAGGTAGACCTCTTCGGGCAGGATGGTCTCCTCTGGCGAGAGCTTCCTCCCGAACTTCTGCTCCTTAAGCCTGTTGCGTTCCTCCGCCTCCTTGACAAAGTCGTCAAAGTGCCACATCTCGACATCGAAGCGGCCGGTCTGCTTATTATATTTCGGGACACGGCCGTGCCTGGGATCAAAGGGGTCGGTTATCTTCCGGTCCTCATAGTCGATGTAGTCACCTTTCTTGATCTTTGTCGGATTGCCCTCGAAGTCAATACCGTCATAATCTGACTCTGCGGTGTTCCATTTCGACCTGGCGACGAGCCTGTCCTTCTGGACGGTGGACATGATCTGCCCTGTCCTGTCATCGATGACCTTGAAGACAGCGTCCTCGGGCTCGTAGAGGGTCTTCTTGAAGAGCAGCCTGCCGTTCTGGTCGCGTGACCATGGCTGCTCAGACAAGGGACGGTCGAACTCACCGGTATGCACCACGATAGAGCCGCCATTAGTGGTATCGGCCGCGAAGTCGATGGCCTTCTTTACCTCGTCGGTAGCGAGCTTCTGGAACTCCCATGAGAAGTTCCCCTGCTGGTCAACGCCTGTGAGGCCCATCAGGTTGTAGGCTGCGTGCGTTGTGAACTTGACATCAGAGGCCTTGCCTATCTCCTTGATGGCCTCGCGAGCATCCTTGCCGTACATCTCAGGTGTGTGGGCGTTCCGGTTGCCGTGGAACGCTCCTGGAAAGCCTATCTCTAAGGCGCCTGCGCCAGCCCTGATCTTGGCCTGGATCCCTGCGGGATTTGCTGCAGCGATGCCCATGGGCACGGACATGCCGATGTCCTTCACGCTAAGGTCCGGCGCTACAGGTTCTACCTCTTCGGTCTCAGGGAAATGAGGCATCTCATTCGTAGGGATGGAGATGTCGTATTCCCTGTCCATCGGGCTATAGTAGTTGTTGTTGAATATCATGTTGTCATCATCGCACTTGCGGGTATCCTCATAGGCCCTGGTACCTCTTGATGTTGTAGAGCACTGACCTCGTGGCGTCAAGCATGTTGCTTATGTCCTTTGACAGGTTGAGGCCGTGCATCTCGTCGAGGCGGCGCTCTATCTGCCTCAGCTGGTCCATGTCATTGTCCTCGAGCGAGCTGTATACAGCATCCTTGACGAACTCATAATCCTGCAGGGCCTGATACCTCAGGTTGTCCTCAGGCTCCTCTTCAGCTTTCTCTTCCACAGTCGTCTCAGAGCCCTTGAACAGGTCTGTGATATCCACTCTTGGTGAATCGGGCACTTCGATGCTGTCAGCCAATCGGTCCCTCTCTATCTCGCCCTTGGATTCCTCGATCAGGCTGTCCGCCTCCTCAATCCCTTTCAGGTGCTCCTCCTTGAGCTTGTGGAGCCTCTCGATCCTCTCCTGGGGAGAAAGCCTCCTTACTTCCTGCAATGTCTCTGGCATTTCAATCACGTTTTCCTAAGGTCTACTATGATCGTGAATCGCATGACCGCTCACCATGTGAGCATCCCATGGGTCTTCTTATAATCCTTGTACATGTACCATATGTTGCCCATGACCTCATAGACTGCTGTCTTGCGCTCCTGCTCGACCTTGAACTTGTCCACCTTCTTGCCCTCTACAGGCTTGTTGCCCAAGAACGAACCGGTCAGCTCTCCGACGCCGCGGAATATCGATGCGAACGGGTCGAGGAAGCCTGATGGCTTATCTTTCTTCACAGGGATCTCCGGTCCCTTGGTGGTCTCATGCAGGGAGTCCCCTGCCTCCTTCAGGTAGTTCTCCAATTCATCACCCAATGCCTCCATAGCGGCCTTGAGGGAGCCGTCTATCTGGCCCATGAGCTCAAAATCCTCTTCCTCGCGCATCTTCTTGTACTTGTCGATCTCTTCCTGGGTCCAGGCGTAGCCGCGCAGCGTCATCTCTGTCTTGCCCACGTGCAACGGCCCCCTCTGGTAGCCTTCCTGCTGGTAGTTCATGCTCGGCCTTGTACGGTAGAGGAAGGTGGCCAATACCACGGAATAGACAAGCTCGTTGATCTTAGGCGTGAGGTCCTGGCTGAACTTCTGGGGCAGCTTCTTGGCAAGGAACTCCAGCTCGACCATGGAACCCTCGAACGCGTTTATCATGTCAGGGCTCTTGGTCTTGTCAGCCATGTGCATCCTCTTGATGTTCCTGAGGTATGGCCGCACCCAGGACATGTACATGTGGATGACGTCGTAATGCTGCCTCATGAACTTGAGGGTGAAGCGCCTCTTGACCCCGAGCTCACGGTATGTCTCCTTCTTCCATTGGACGTAGGTCCTGAGCTTCCTCTTAAGCACCTCCTTGACCTTGCGGTTGAAGTCGAGCCTGTCCACCATGGGGTCGACATCCTCCGGCTTCTTGGGATGTATGCTGAAGAAGAGGTCCGGCAGGGTTATGAACTGCAGCTCGCGCGCCATGCCGTAGACCGAGGCAGGGTTCTTGCCGCCCTGCTCTACCAGGTCGATCCATATGCCCTTGAGGGTTATCTCCGCGCTCTCAGAACCCTTATAGCTGTCCCTGTAGTAGGCCAGGCGCTCGTCGATGATCCTCAGCTCGCGCACAAGCTGGAACAGCTCCTTGACCATCTTACCGACTGTGGCGAGAAACTGGCTGACCTTGTCCTGCTGCAGGCCTAGGCGTTGCTGCGCAGAGCCGAAGAAGGAGCTCTGTTCTGATGCTGCGAATATGTCTGTTATCTTCTCAATGTCCTGGTGGGCGTAGCCCTGGTTGAACTTGCACCACTCGAGCTGCCAGTAATACATCTCCTCGATGGACTGGTTGTAGGCCTCGAATATCAGCCAATACCTGTGGGCAGCACGCGGATAACCGGTCGTGGAATAGACATGCGGGCCCTTCCTGGCGCTGGCTGTCTCTACTCGCTCTTCCTCGAATCCGTATTTCTGCAGGAGCTCCGCTTCAACCATGTTCCGTCCTTAATCCTCTTTTATCCTCAGTCTCCTATCGTCCTTATCTATCTCTGGTCCTGTTCTTTATATATTTTTCTTCAGCTGCCCGGAAAACCATTGGACATGTCCCCACCCGAGTCCGTCCCGAGCCTCCACACGCCATTCACGTGGTGGTGTCAGCTGAAACATTAGCAGACAGGTCAATCCGCTCTCATTGGTAACCCTTTATCAGCACAACTGTAAAGCCGGTCTGGCTCACGATCCTTGACTTGGTGGAGTCTGCCAGTCGTTCGGCCGCCTCCTTCTTTGAATTGCTTGAGACAAAGCTGCGCAGCAGCTTCACCTTCACCATCTTGTGCTTGTTCAGGAGCTTGGTGAGCTCGGCTATCAGCTCTTTGGTGATGCCCTTCTTGCCTACCTGCAGCATGGGTTCCAAGGCGATTGCCTTCTTAAGAGTGGATGTGTCTATTGTTCGCATTCTCATGGCCCAGACGATGCCTGAGCTTCAGTTCCTTTATGTGCTTTATCTTGCGCCGCACGAGCTTGCTGATGTCAGGGGTAACTTCTTCGAGCAGCACGCTGAGGTGGTCCCCGCCGATGAAATGAGGGAGGATCACGTAATCAGCGCCCATATCGTAGAGCTCAAGGGCGTCATCCAAGTGGTAGGCGGTCACGAATATGGATATCTTGGGGTTCTTCTCCTTGACCTTCTTTATCAGCAGCAGGTTGTCCTTCTTCACCGGGGCTGAAGATATCACGGTCTCCACATGCCTGAACTCTATCCTGTCCAGGATATCGATATCTGAGATGTCGCCGTAGATGCAATGGACGTGCTGGGAGATCAGCTTCTTGATGACCTCAGGATTGAAGTCGACGACGAGGAGCTTCTTCTTCATCATGTGCAGCTTCTTCACGATGCTGTAGCCTGTGCGGTCATACCCGATCAGCACCGCATTGTACTTGGTATCCTTGTCCATGAACTCGAACTCCCTGAGGGGAAGCCTCACCTGGAAGACCTTGAGGGCCTTCCGCAGCATCTCATAAGATTGACGGGAGAACTCGATGAAATACGTCGAGAGCGATATGGTTATGACCGCGAGGAGGATTGTTAGGGTGAAGAGCCTCTCCGAGATCTGCCCTGCCATCATCGCGGAAGTTATTATTATGAGCGAGAACTCGCTTATCTGGGCCAGGCTCATGGCGCACTGGAACCCGGTCCTGATGGAATAGCCGAAGAAGCTGGTTATCACCATTATGACGATAGGCTTGAAGACCACGACGAAGACGGTGAATATGATCAAGGTCGGCACGAGGCTCGATATGTCGGTGAGGACGAGCTTCATGCCGAGGGTGACGAAGAACAGCACTGAGAAGAAGTCCCTCAAGGACTTTACCCTGGACGCTATCTCATAGTTGTACGGCAGGTTGGCCAGGCTCACGCCGGCAATGAAAGCGCCGATGGCTATGGAGAAGCCGAAAGAATGGCTTATCATGGAGAAGAGGAAACATGTCGACAGGGCGAGCAGGACCAAGAGCTCTGTATATCTTGCGCCGAACTTGAACAACGAAGGGAAGATGCTCCTGGTCAACAGGTAGAGCAGGCCCAACACGAGGATGCCCTTTATCAGGGCCACGATCGGGAAGCCGACGCTGTTAGGGGCAAGGATGGCCAGGAAGAGGATGGCGATGAGGTCTTCCATCAGGAGGATGCCGAGCACTATCCTGCCGTGCAGGGTGTCGAGCTCCTGCTTGTCTGAAAGAAGCTTGACCACCACCATGGTGCTGGAGAGCGAGAGCACGACCGCGATGTAGACCGGCTCTGAACCTGTGAAATTCATCTGGGAGGCGATGAAATATCCGAACACGAAAAGGATGGCTGTCTTGATGAGTCCGCCCACTGAGCCGACCCCGCCGATGCACTTGAGGCGTTTGAAGTCCAGCTCGAGGCCGACCATGAAGAGCAGGAAGGCGATGCCGATCTCCGCGAGGTTGCGGATGAGGCCTGCGTCGGTGACAAGACCTAGGACAGCGGGGCCGATTATGGCGCCAGCAAGGATGTAAGCAGGGATGAGAGGCTGCCTCATCAGCCGCGCGAAATAACCTAGAAGGGTCGCCACGATAATGATCAGTCCGATGTCAAAAAATACGTTTTCCATAGCTGCCTCTTTTATACACTTATTCGATAGCTTCTCCTATATAAACTTTTGGCTACTGGAATAGAAAAATCCGGATTTAATATGTCGCTTATAAAAAATAATAATTAACGCCTGTGCGGTGGTGAAAATGGAAAGGATTATAGATCCTGCATCGGGTGAGCCTGGCTTTGTGTCGGCCAAATTCGGGGCTTTTGGGTTTTAAGGGAGGTGGTATGCGTGAAAGACCAGGATGTGCAGAAAAGTTTTGTTGAGAAGCTGGAGTCGTTAAGGACTCTATTAAAAGGTCGTCTTCCTAAGCTGGATGTGTGTCATCTTAAGGAAACCATAGGGAAATTGGCGCATTACCACTACAATCGGAAGGACTACTTCCTTCTGGGAGTTGAAAAAGACCTTTATGCTTTGTTGGTTGAGAATGGGTATAATCCTTTCACGGTTTACCGCTGGCTTTTGCTAGAGCGCATTCCCGAGGACATCAGGTTTCAGGTCAAGAAGAGGAAGATAAGCCAGAAAAAGGCCGTTAGCGAGGCTTTCAAGCGAAAGCACGAGGGATTCCAAGAGCTCAATCAGTCAATTCGGGCATATGGCCTGAGCCTGGCCGCGTTCACTATGCATCCTTAGCAGTGATCCCATCTTTCTTCTTATACTCCTTAAGATCCCTGTTGTTATTGCCTTCCCACTTGACTATTAGAGAACAGAATAACTAGTTTAATTATCCTCTTGTGGGATAAATTTCTACTTTTTTTCGTTCTTTCATTTCTATTCTTAACACGAATTTCTTCAATTCCACAAATACTATAATGCTTGAGGATACAATTGTTATTAGTACCCAATCAAATGCGTTAAGTGCTACTGTACCAAAGATGTTTTGGAGTGATGGTAAGTAAATTACTGTAATGGTTAATATGAATGCTAGCAGCACTCCATAAATTACATATTTGTTTGAAAATAGTCTTTTATTGATTATTGAACTGTTCCAGCTTTTAGCATTAAATGCGTGAAAAAGTTCAAACATGATTATTGTTGCAAAGACTATTGTTTGCGCTTTTGCTAGGTTTCCGCTTACAAACATTTCCCATATATATAATGATAATACCCCTAAAATAATTATAGGTGTAGTTCCTAGTATTCTCATAATTACAAAGTCGCTTAAAATTCCTTCTTTAGGGTCTCTTGGTCTTTGTTTCATAATTTGTTTACTTGCTTTTTCAACACTTAATCCCATTGCTGGAAATTCGCTTGTTACAAGGTTGATGAACAAAATCATAAGGGCGGTTAGTGGCAGGCTCACTCCAACAATAACTGCAAGCAATATTAATAATACCTCAGACAAGCTACCAACTAAAAGATAATATATGAATTTTCTTATATTGTCATAAATTGTTCTTCCACTTTCCACAGCTTTGACTATTGTTGTGAAATTGTCATCTTTTAGTATGAGTTCTGATGATGCTTTTGCTACTTCTGTTCCGCTTTTTCCCATTGCAATACCTATGTCTGCTTTTTTTAGAGCAGGAGAATCATTTACACCATCACCAGTCATGGCAACAATATGGCCTACTCTCTGAAAGGTCTCAACAATTCTTAGTTTTTGTGAAGGTGTTGTCCTGGCATACACAGTCACATTATCAATAATCTTTTCAAAATCAGCGTCTGTTAACTTATCAAGCTGTGCCCCAGTTAGTAATGTATTCTTTTCTGTGAATATTCCGAGTTCAGATGCAATAGCTTTTGCTGTTATTTCATTATCTCCTGTTATCATAACCACTTTAATGCCCGCTTCTTTACATTCTTTTATAGATTCTTTTACGTTTGAATGAGGCGGATCCCGAATAGAAACAAGTCCTACAAACACAAGTTTATTTTCAACATTTTTAATATTATGAGAGCCTGAATGTTCTTTAAATGCCAGTCCCAAAACACTTAAGCCTTTAGATCCGTATTGATTGTTCTTTTCAAGGAATCTGTCCTTTGTTTTTTTATCTAATGGTAAAATCTTTCCATTATGTAAATAATAATGCGCTTTTTTCAAAAGCATTTCTGGAGCTCCTTTTGAATGAACAAAATGTTTTCCCCTATAAGTATGGACTGTGCTCATCAATTTTCTTTCTGAATCAAATGGATGTTCTGTTTTTCTTAGAAATTTATTCTGATACTCCCATTTTTCAAACCCCGCTTTTTTTGCCAAAACAATCAGTGCACCTTCCACAGGTTCACCATCAACAATCCAGTCATGTTTATCTTTTTTTAAATCAGAATTATTGCATAAAACACCAATCTCCAAAATTCTTGAAATTGTTTTATGTTTCATTACATCAATTACATCTTTTTCTTTAAAAAATAACCCTTTAGGATTGTATCCTTCACCCGTAACATTGACTTCTGTATCGGAAGTGAAAATGTTTTCAATTACCATCTTATTCTGAGTAAGGGTTCCTGTTTTATCAGTACAGATGACAGAGCAGGTCCCTAGTGTTTCTACGGCAGGAATCCTTTTTATTATAGCATTTTCTTTTGCCATCTTTTTTACTCCTGAAGCAAGAGTCACAGCAACGACTGTTGGTAGGCTTTCTGGGATTCCAGAGACAATTATTGCCATTGAAAAAATTAGCATATCCCCCCATTTAACACCATGGAGGAGTCCAACAAAAAATGAAATAATTGATAGTATTACAGCAAATACCGCTATTTGCTTTGTGAGCTTGTCTAATCTTTTTTGTAATGGTGTAGTTTCATGTTTAATCCCTTTGATTAGCTTACTTACATTGCCAAATTCAGTATTTTCACCAGTACCCACGATTACTGCCATGCAATGTCCATTAGTGATGTGTGTGCCGGCGAATACAATATTTTCTTGCTCAGCCAAGGACTTATCGCCGATTAGGGCAGCAGAACTTTTATTGACGGAGACGGACTCTCCTGTGAGTGTAGATTCATCAACTTTTAATCCATCACATTCAATCATTCTAGCATCTGCTCCGACAGCATCACCTCTTTGTAAAAGAAGGATATCTCCAGGAACCAATTCAACAGAAGAAACTTCAATCTTTTTGCCATTTCTAATGACTGTTGAACGCTTTGGTGTAAGTTTAATGAGGGCATCTATATCTCTCGAAGCTTTATATTCCATAAAAAAGCTCAATAACAGAATAAATATTATGATCATCACAATTATTAAGAATTCAATGTTATGCGATAAGAACAATGATATTAATGCTGTTGCTGCAAGCACCCATATCACGAAAGATCTGAACTGGCGCAAGAATATCTTATAAATAGAATCTCTTTTTTCTGATTTAATTTCATTATTTCCGTAATGCTTAATGCGTTTCTCAACTTCCTTAATTGATAAACCCTTTTTTGATGTTGAAAGTTCACTAAATACACTTTCAACACCTTCTTGATAATATTGTTTCATGTTCTAAAAACCCCAAATTTATAATTTTTACAATCCTTTCATTTTCTTAACTATTTTATCGTAAACATCAAATAAATCTCTAATTTCTTTAATTTTTAGATAATAGAACTTTTCTGGATGTTTAGATTCGAAATCTACAAACCCCAAATAATATAAGAGTTTTAAGTGTTTTGAAGCCGAAGACTCGGTTATATTCAAAGTCTTTGAAATCTCATGCACGCTAACTTTATCATTTCTATATAATATATGCAAAATCTCTCTTCTTACTTTGGATTGAATGGCTTTTGCTAATTTTTCATCTGGCATGTTTAATCAACGATGAAACCTACCTTATTAGTATTTATATGTTTCCATGTTTTCCAACTTGGAAACTGCATTAAAAAGGAACCCCAGTCCTAAAGGACATATACTCTGCTACGCAGTAAGCTGTTAGTTGGCAAAACTACGGCTCCAGTCTGATTTTCGGCAGTAAAAATACTCTGCGGACGCAGGTTTTCGGAACGCAAGAAAATCAAGCTCAAAAGCCAAAAATTAACTTTTGCGCCGCAAGCTAGGCAATTTGATGCGTCATCCATTTCAGCTCAGAAAGACGCCTCAGGGCCAGAAAGTGTTGAATCTAACCGTTTCGGCCAATTAGCCACCTAACAGTGGTTACATACCGAAAGGTTTATAAAGAACTGTTGCTATTCTCATCATCAATGAAACCCTACACGCCGCATCAGTTTTACGCGGACCTGAATTTCTTGGCTACTGTGAGGCGGGCGGAACGGGATTATCCTGCCATCACCAGGAAGTTCGATAAGGGAGAAATCGATTACAACATTGCTACTATCAATGCCCAGGCAGCCACGCTGGAGATCGTCAAGCCGCGGCTGACAGTGAAAGGCGGCGGCGGAGTCCCAACACGGAACGCGAAACCAGGAAGGATTACAGCTGTTTTCTCAGATACCTATCAAAGGGTGTGCGACAGGGTAGTCGAATACAAGGATCAATTCATCATGGACGCCAGGAGAGAGCCGGAGATATTGGCGGATGCTGTGCTGGCAGCGAGGCACCTGGAAGATCCAGAATGGTTAAGCGAACTTGATAAGGCAATAGGCCAGAGCCTGGAGACCCTCCTAAGCGAAGGCGATGACGAGAGAATAAGAAAGATAGGTCTGAAACAGGGTGTAAAGCTGTGGGGGCTGGATGATGAAGAGTTTGAAAGAGTATATCTCGGGCCTAAGCCAGCCGGTGTAGATCCCGGATTCCCTCCAACAGGTCGCTAGCAACGAATCCGTCACCCATCTTCTCAGCAAGCCTCTCTCCGAGCCTGCCGTTCATGAATGCGGCATTGCATGCAGCTTCAAACAAAGACAGGTTGGCAGCATAGCCAGCGCACAGTCCGGCGAGGACATCGCCTGTGCCGGCGACGCTCAAGCGGGGGTGGCCAGTCACGTTGAACTTCCAGCTTTCTTCTGAGATCATCAAGTCGACAGGGCCCTTGATCATGAGCACATTCGAGCCGAGCTCGGGTTGGATATCCTTGACTGCCTTTTCTAGGGCTTTGAATTCTTCTCCTGTGGGCTTGAGCTCAAGAAGTTTCCGCTCGAATGCCGAAAGCGCCTTCAAGATGCCTGTCTTGATGCCGCTGTTCTTCAGCACTTGCTCGGATTCCTTCCTATGGGGCGTTAATATAGCATGCTTCAGCTTCCTGAGGTCTGCCAGCTTGACAGCATCAGCGTCGACGACCTTCGTGCCAGCTGCTTCCAGGAGTCCCGGGATGGCATCGCTCTGTCCCATCCCGTTGCCTATCAGCATGATGTCATGAGGGATCTTCAATATCTCAGGCAGTTGTTCCTTGTTGATGCTCTTGCCCTTGAGCTTGGTCGTGACAAGGTCGGGTGTGAGGCAGTTGATCGCCCAAGCGACCTTCTCTGGAGCGGCGACCTCCACCCAGTCCGTACCTGAGCGCAATGCAGCTATCGCGGATGCCGCCAGGAACGGGGCCCCGGTGTAATGCTCAGAGCCTCCGACGACCAGGACGCGGCCGCTCTGGCCTTTGTGGGCAAACCTGTCTCCCTTCAGTTCTGTCATAGATGTCACGAGATGGTTTAGCTGGTCAGGGATGCCTATGTCCACGACCTCTATCTTGCCGGTCATTCCCGGCTTCTTATCATGGAATGTTATAGTGGTCTCGACATCAAGCTCTTTAGATGTCGGCATGTCCACAGCCATGAGCCTTCCTGCCTTTTCCATCTCGGTCACTGCGAACGCGATAGGTTCCTTGAGCTTGCCTGTCGTCCCTGTACCGAGCAGTGCATCCACCACTAGAGTGTATGAGCCGTAGTCAGGGTCATCGACCAGGATCTCTTTCGGGAGGAGCTTCCATTGATTCTTGGCCTCCGCCTTCATCTTCTTCTCATCCCCAATGAAATGGACATATGCGCTGATGCCTTGCTCTGAGAGATGGCGCGCAGCGCAGAGGCCATCGCCTCCGTTGTTGCCGTGGAAGCAGACGAACAGGACCTGCTGATTGCCATCGATCGTCTTGCTTATGTAGTCAGCCAGGCCTTTGCCAGCATTCTCCATGAGATCAGCGGTGGAGACACCGAAACAGATTGAATATTTTTCGAGCAGCCGCACGCCTTGGATGGATATCATCTTTCCTCGGAGAAGCTTCCAGGCGGCAATACCGACATGACCTGTTCCTGGGCTATCTCAAAGCCTGAATGCTTATCGAACCTGTTCTGGATGAGCCTGACGATGTCGCTCTTCTTCCTGTCGCCAGACCTCAGCCTGATCAAGTGCTGGCAGTTCTTCTCGACAGCAGTAAGCGGACCGCACATGACCCTGCCGTCCTCTAAAAGGCCTGCGGCAAACTCGAGTTCTGGGTTGAAATATTCCTTCTTGCCATTGATCATGAAGCTGCCCTTCTGCATGTACTCTCCGGCCGGGGCGCTGAAACCTATCTGGTCAGGCTTGACCGCGTAGACCTCTGAAGTGGACAGTCCCAATGAGAAAGCCTTGGAGTTGATGGCGCAGAACACTGCAGTCTCTTCCTTCTCCTTGGGCGAAGGTTTCTCTGACTTGAGGAGGCAGAAAGGGCTTCCGGCGATGTCAGCGTGGAAGACCGTGTCATCGGGCTCCATGTGCTTCTTGATGAGGATGTCATTCGTGGTTGCATCGCGGCCGCCGACCACGAGGCTGCCTTTTGATGTCAGCATCCACCTGAACTTCTCATACCATTCCTTCTTCGGAGAGGGCTTCTTCTCTTTCTCCATGACCTTGCGCTTCTCGAGCTTCTTCAGCTTCTTCTCGGTCATATCCATGGCCTCCTTCAGGCCCTCGAGCTTCTTCTTGGCCTTCTTGGCCTTGTCGAAGTAGATTCCTGCATTCTCCTCGAGGCTCTTGTCGAGGTGGAGGGTGATTTTCATGTGAATCAAGAAAGAGGCGGGGTTTATAAATGTTTCAGCTAGCCGCATGAAGTTCTTGGGCAATCTCCATTCCGATGATTCGGTAATACCTTTCCAGTGTTATTTCTCCATAATCTTTCTTTTCGTCTCTGCTGATATAATAACAATAAGTGGTCTTTAAGTAATTGTCATACATGCCAACTGTTCCCAACAATCCATCGAGCAACTTGACACCGATATCTATGGTTTCAATGTATCTCGGGATGGGCATTTTATTTGTCTTTAATAATCTGTCAGGGTCTAAACCGTAAGAGTATTTCAACAGTCTCTGACGATAAAATTCAAGTCTGTCCCTCCGACTCACCGTAACATCACTTTTTAAGGGATTTGATTTGACGCAAATGCATTTCTCTTTCAGTCTCGTACCCGTTCTATAATCATAAACGTATTTCAGTCCAATGATCCCATAATTTTTTTCTCTTTCCCTAATTGCCAAATACTCATTTTCAGTCAACTTGATTGCGACTCCGTTGAATTTATGATTCATAGAGCCTGAAATGTTTAAGACAGCCACTCTGCTTGCAGCAACATCTTCTTCTGTCTCCCACTTTCTTCTCGTGGCTATTTTGTTGAAGACCCTCTTGAATGCAAGAACCCAAACAGGGGTCACTCTTGCCCTGAATTCAGCTTCGATGTCCTTGATCCGAGTGCCAGCCTTTTGTAGTGTCGATTTTAGTTCATTCATTGTCTCATTGCCGTTCATGAGAGTCCCGTACCCTACTAAAGTATACATAAACTCTTTGTCAAGGGCATCCCGCATAGCTTTATCATTTTGTCTAGCGCTTGTTATCAAGGCCTCTTCTTTTCCGTACAATCCTCCTTCAAGACTCAAGAGCTCCTTGAACTCTGGTAAGGATTTCTTGAATTTGATAGGCCCTTTATTCTTTTCAAGCCATCTCTTTTGTCGGTGCAATATCACAATTAGGTTCCTAAGGCTCTCGTGGAGCATGCTTAAATCGGAAAACTCCCGATAGGTCAAGTTGACCAATCTCCTGTTGCTTTTCCATCTTTCTAACAGCTCCTTAAGTTCTTCAAGTGATCTTACAGAATAATTTATTTCTTTCTTGCCTTTGGCCTCTTCATATCCCAGACTTTGCAAGATTGATCTAATTTCTTTCAAAACACCTGCATCATAAACGGCTGCATGATCCTTTGCCCTCTCATAATCTGCAATGGCATGTACCTTTCTTTTGTATCTTTCCTCTAGTGAGAATAATATCTCGAGCATTTTTTGTGTTCTTCCATCTAATTTTCCAAGGGCAGAGGATGAACCTTTCTTTCTGATGAAAAAGTCTGCAATCATCAATTTTATTTTATATTCCTCGATTTAAATACTTTATGTATTATAGAGAGGTTTGAAAAACCCTTCTGCCTTTTAATTCATTGAACCGATTTTGTTTTCAAAATCGATAAGTATTTATACTTGTTTGTCGACGGTAATCACATGAATTTTTTTGAGGTGAT
>Ga0180007_10004127_pt1 | contig 15595 bp, 14 predicted proteins | sample MM_PC_MetaG_FD_121122 | JGI IMG/M metagenome (GOLD analysis project Ga0180007, IMG submission 121122) | Groundwater microbial communities from the Aspo Hard Rock Laboratory (HRL) deep subsurface site, Sweden - MM_PC_MetaG | ecosystem: Environmental > Aquatic > Deep subsurface > Groundwater... | reverse complement strand
TTATCGGCCGTGATGTCATGGCAGAAGTGCTTAATTATTTTTTTAATTTTATAATCTGATATTTTGGCTTTGTTGACGAGCATAACTCTATTATATCAAGGAGTTTACTAGTCTAGAGCCTTATTTATTAGAGCGGTGCGTAATATTTTTGCAGCGAAATGCCATTGATTTCGTCCTGGGTCGGTTCGGGATCCTGCGTCAGCCGTTTGGAAATTGGAAATTGGAAATTGGAAATTGGAATTTCTGGATAAAACAGTGCGAAGCGCTTCAACCCAATGTTGTGGTTTTGCTGGATCAACGAACATGGTGCCCGGTGGCGCGGTTTCAGGCAGTGCTCCGGCGGTTGAAGCAATACATGGCGTGCCGAAATTTGCAGCTTCATGCAAAGGAAGTCCGTAACCTTCGTACCAAGACGGATATAGAAAGGCGGCGGCGTTTCTATATAGATGAGCGAGCTCATTATCCGAAACGCGGTTATTGGATCCTACCAACACTAATTCTAAATCTTCGAATCCTTTTTCTTTTTTCAGGATTTCCACCGCCATGCTCGCGGTTTTTGTATTTTTTCGCACATCACTGGATCCGAGCGCCAAAACATATCTCCCGGGGGCTGGCACGGGGGCTGGCACCGTGCCAGCCCCCATATCAAGATGTGGCGCTATAACAGGAATTACCAGAATTTTCTCTTCCGGAATTCCGAGTAGACGAATTGCATCGCGTTTTGTGGATTGTGAAACAGCTAAGAGCGATGCGGCATTGCATGTCAAATCTTTGGGGCGTACAGCTTTATGCCAGAGTTGCATTTTTTTTGAAAACCATTTTGGTTCAATTAGAAAAGACAAATCATGGAGCAGCAAGGTGTAGGGCCTTTTCACTCCCCCGACAAATCCTATGTTGGGAAAAAATACTCCATCTATTTTTCCAACACGCTTTTCAATTTCGCGATCAAGAGATGTAAGACCTGAATAGCAAGCAGCACTCCAAAGTTTATTCGGAACTCGGAGATGGACGTGTCTGCAGCTTGTAGCTTGTAGCTTGTAGCTTGTAGCATTACTTCCCGTTGTTGCGAGAATGAGCTCATCGTTCGGATACAAATCAACAAACGCTTCAACCAGGCCACGTGCTACGCGACCTACTCCACCGGCGGAATCTGCCAGCGGCCTTGCATCAATTAGCCAGCGCATGATCAATAAAGTCACTCATCTTTTGTGTGAATCTTTCCACGGAAAACGTTTCGGCATGAGCACGAATAGTTTTTGGATCAAACTTTGTCGCATCAAATCGAATAATCGCGTCTCCAATATCTTCCCAAGCTTGAGCTTCCAGATGAGTTCCTGTTACTCCGTTTATAACAGTCTCTTTGGTTCCGCCTTGTCCGTAACTGATGACCGGCCGGCCGGCAGCCATGGCTTCAATGACTGTAATTCCAAAATCTTCAATCTGTGGGCTAACGTATCCGATCGCATCACGATAAAGTTCTGATTTTTCTTCATCACTCACATGGCCGAGGAACTCCGTTTTAGAGCCAGCCATGGTTTTTAGTTTTTTCATCTCCGGTCCAATACCGAAAATTTTTAACGGCAGGTTGAGTTTTGTAAAGGCTTTTACAACAAGATCAAATCGCTTGTAACCAACCAGGCGTCCGCCAGCAAGCCAATATTTACCCGGACCATGACCGAGTGGAATGTTTGAGATATCAACCGGTGGATGTATTACATGAGCGTCGCGTCCGTAATATCGTTTGATGCGCTCGCGGCTTGTATTGGAGTTTGTGATCATAAGATCCGGCCGTTCCGCAGCAAGACGATCCCATTGTCTTAAATTGTGTAGCAGCGGTGGAAGAAGGGCACGCATTATTTTTGGCTGCGGCAGATCATTCAAATATCCCAATCTCTCCTGCCATAAAAATCTTGTGGGCGTGTGGCAATAACAGATATGTAAACTTTCAGGAGCTGCAATTACTCCTTTGGCAAATGAGCTGGCCGAAGAGATAACCAGGTCATAACCGGTTAGATCAAGATGCTCAATAGCTATTGGCATAAACGGCAAATACCATTGATAGATGCGTTTAGCAAAAGGCCAGTGGTTTAAAAAAGATGTATGAATGGTTCGATCGTTGAACTGTTTATTAACGCGTTCCGGATCGTGAATTAGCACAAAAGTTGGGGCTTGAGGAAACATTTGTTGCAGTACGCCCAAGACTCGTTCAGCTCCTCCATCTTGAACCAGGTAATCATGAACAAGCGCGACCCTTGGTTCCGGGCGCTGATTATTCGTAGTTCCGGGAATAATCGCCTGAATCGGACTGTTCATTTGGCTATCTTAGAGAGACTGCATCTGATAGGCAATAGACTAGCTGGGGTCGTATCTTGAATTCTGCATTTTCATCCACAGTTTTTCCCATTGACAAAATAATATTTTTATGGCAGCGGTATATATAGGCACTCATTTATTATGGCTAGAGCATTACGAATCGAATATCCGGGAGCCCTCTATCATATTACTGCTCGCGGTAATGAAAAGAGGGATATATTTCTAACTGATCAAGATAGATTGTTAATACTCGATTTATTATCCAAAATCATTAAAAGAGATAATTGGTTATGTCATGCATATTGTTTGATGAACAATCACTATCATTTTTTGATAGAAACTCCTGACGGTAATTTGTCTGCTGGAATGAAGTCGCTGAATAGTGATTATGCACAAAAATTTAATAAAGAGCACAATAGGGTCGGTCACTTATTTCAGGGAAGATTTAAGGCTTTCATTATCGAAAAGGAATTTTATCTATTAAATGTTGCTAGATATGTCGTTCTAAATCCAGTCCGCGCTTCTTTTGTAAATGACCCGAAAGATTGGCAATGGAGTAGTTATCGCGCGACTGTCGGACTTGAAAGCACGCCAAAATTTTTAACTAAAGATTATATTTTGAGGTCATTTTCAAACTATTATGTAAAGGCCAAAAATAGATATCAAAACTTTGTAACAGGAGGCCTATATGAGCCTTCTCCATTTGAGAAGATTAAAGAGGGGATCGTCTTAGGTTCTGATGAATTTATAAATAAAATTCAAAAATTCTCTAAAGATAAAGAAAAAATAAAAGAAATACCAATCAAGGAAAGGATGGTTGGAAGAAAAAGTTTAGAAGAAATATTCAAAACAGCAGATTTAGATAAAAAAAAGCGAGATCTAGCCATTGCCTCCGCGCGACTCAATGGTGGTTATTCAAATAGTGAAATAGGCAGATTCCTTAATTTGCACAATTCGACAATAAGTAGAATTGTTGATAAAAAATGCAGAATTCAAGATACGACCCCTTTGTGAGTTTAATAAACTCCTTTTCTATACAAAATGGTGAATGGTGTTTTTAGTACGATGTATAGATCCAGCCAGAGAGACCAGTTTTCTATATACCAGGCATCGAGTTTAATTTCATCTTCAAATTCTAAATCACTGCGTCCGGAGATTTGAGCAAGACCTGTTATACCCGGGCGAATGGCGAGCACGCGTCTTTGTTGAGGTAGATATTTTTCAACTTCACGCGGCTGATGCGGTCGTGGCCCAACTACAGACATGTCGCCTTTAAGCACGTTCCAAAATTGCGCAAGCTCATCCAAAGACCAGCGTCGAATAAATTTACCAACCTTTGTCACACGGGGGTCTTCAGCGATTTTATAGACCGGACCTTGTTTAATGCTTTTCTCCTCAATCAATTTTTCCTCAAGCTCAAGCCGTTCTTTTTGTTTGGAAAATTGAGGACCAATCGAATATTTGCGATACATGGAACGAAGTTTGTAAAGTTTGAAAGCATCGCCCTCTTCTCCAACCCGAATATTTTGGAAGATCAGCGGCATGCCGTCTTCAATAAGGATGGCCAACATCAGTATGATTTGAACCGGGCTAGTTATGATGAGTACAATTAAAGAAAAGAGAATGTCAAAAGCTCGTTTGGCGATTCGCCCCCATCCGTCCAGCGGCGTTCGTTTAACTTCGATAATAGGAAGGCCAGTGGATGTTGAAACTTCTATGTTAGAAAATCTTGCGGCAAAAAGATCAGCAAGATAATTGAATGTGATGTGTTCTTGCTCAGTGTATGCGATGAGATCAAGTGCCATGCTTTTTGGCAGGTCAGGATCAGCCAGCACTATTACGTCGATAGGTTGTTTTTTGCGTAGTTTGTCTAGAGCGTGTTTTGTTTCGTCATTCCAATCCGCGAATTTTTTAATAACCGTAAAACCCAGGATAGGCTGCATTTTATATTCCTCTGCGATTTTATCCGCTGCAGTAGACTTACCGATTATTACCACCTTTTTATGTCCGATTTGCGCTTTTAAAAGCATGTGCCGCATGGTGCGCAATGATAGACGCTCTAATGTTACAAACAGAATTGAGAAAATCCAAACCGCCAGAACGATAAAGCGCGAGGTTGCGATTTCTCTCTGAAAAAATACAATGGCGATCAGCAACATTGTTCCTGCTGTACATGCCAAAGCGATACGTCCGAATTCATTCCACGCTTTTCGCGGTCGCGTACTAAAGAGGCCGGCTAAGATAAATAATAAAATCCAGATAGCCACAAAGACACTGACCGTTTGAATGTATTCGGCAAATGGTACGTCTTGCAGAACCGGTCGCACCTCTGTAACAAAGCGCGAGAACCGCAACAAATAAGCTCCGACACCTGCAGCATAAAGAGCCAGGATATCCAGGGGAAGTTGGAGTGTTGTAAATGTGAGATCGATGCGTCTTATGCGCATATATAGGTCTACGAAATTACTTGATTACGAATTACGAATGAGGGTCTATGAAAGTACGAATTAACGCGAAATGTACGAATTATGAATTATGTTTGGAAATTGTAAGTTGGTAATCGAGACTTGTTACCACCGAATCTACTACTGGATTCACCATTGAATACGCCATCTAGCATCTACTTTTTTTCAGACACGTTTTTCGTCCTTCGCGTCCTTCTCTTCTCTTTGAATAACTTTTACAGCCTCACCACGTGCTCGGTATAAATTCATTAGTGAGAAGATCACGATTGAGGCAAAGATGATTCCGATGAGGTTGATGCCAAATAAACCGAAAGCTCCCAGTCCCGCTCTTTCCTGTCCGTCTGCGAATAAGATGCCGGCATTTACAATTGGAGGCAGAAGAGAAACTGAAACCGCGATGCCCGGTAAGGTCGGTGACATGTTAGGTCGTGCATAAGCGAATGCTGCTGCAATGCCGGCTGCCAGAGCCACGAAAAAGTCTTCGAGATGAGGTTGGGTGCGAACCAGGAGCGCAGACGTGTCAGGAGCGCGGCCGACAAATAAACTAACTACTACACCAACAACCAAAACAACAGCCATCATTTTTAATACGCCTTTGATTGAACGGGCTACCACTTCTAATCTACCGGTCACGATGGACGATCCGAGAGTGAGAACAGGCGCGAGGAGCGGAGCCACAAGCATAGCACCTATTACAACGGGCGCATTGTTTTGTATTAAACCAACCGCGGCGATGATTGAAGCCAGACAAATGAGTAGATAAAAACCAGGTGATGGTTTGCTTTCTTCAAACAGTCGATCTATCAGATCTTTTCTGTGTTTATCATCGATAATGAAAAGAATTTTCCAATTTTGCATATAACAATTTACGAAACTACGAATGAGGGTCTACGAAAGTACGAAATTACGAACGAGGGTCTACGAAAGTACGAATTAACGCGAAATGTACGAATGTTGTTTAGAAATTAGTGATTAGTAATTAGCAATTAGTAATTTGTTCTCGTGTTTTCGTGTTTTCATGCTCTTGTGTCTTATAGGATAGCATATTTGGGTACAGAATATGGATAGATGAGCGGATAAAACAAAAACACCGTCAGGAAAACTGACGGGGTTTTTGTGTTCGGGCAAAACGATAAGCCGAATTTTGTACTCCGACCGAAGCCGAAGTGATGACCATCTATCTGGGACTACGATTGCTCGTAGCCTCTTGCGAGCTACCAGCGTCCCGAAAGCTTTCGGGACTCTTGCTCTTGCACCGGAGAGGGTTTACCACACGTCATGTCACCATGACGCGAGAACGGTAGCGGTTTGACGAAGTGTCAAACTACATCCGATCACTTTTCACCTTTGCCCCAACAGTTGTCGGGGTAGTATTGTCTCTGTGGCACTTTCCCTAGATTTACGAAGTGAACGTAGGGCACGTGTCCTTTCCTTCAGCATCGCTATACTCTGGCCGCCGTTAACGGCTCTCCATGAATTCCGGGTTGCCCCAGAAAGCGGTGTTCGGACTTTCCTCTCTGTCCAACCGAAGCTGAACAAAGCAGTCATCTGTCCTACCCGAACGACGCGACTTTATCATAAAAAAGCTGAAATGTCAAGGCTTCGCAACCACAAAAGTCTATGGTAAGATCAGTTGGATATCATATGAAGAAAAAGGCAAATACTCGCTTTTTTATTTTTATTCTAATCGTGCTGTTGGCAGGGTTCGGATATTGGGTTTGGACACTAGGTTCAATACCGCAAGATACGCAAGAACAAACATCGCTGGAAATTAGTGATGGCACGGTTCAGATTCGTCAGCAGAGCAGTGACAAGTGGCAGGATGTTCTGGATGCGGACAAGGAGCTTATTCAAGAGATACAAAAAGATCTGAAGAGTAAATACGAGCGCTGGGGTGCATCTCTCCCAGACAGCCCATTTAACAAATTGGAAAGAATGTCTGAGCGCATTCATTTGACGTTGGCCGGAGAAAATAAATTTGAACTAAGCAGTTCTTATTTTGCGCGCCGTCTCTATGGGATAAATACGCTAATAGAAAAAGGGAAGTCCGGTTTGGCGTTTCAGTCTTTTACGGATATTGAAAGAGACATTGAAGATGCATTGAAGACAGCAAAAGATTCAGAGCAGCTCGTTTCAATGCAACGGATTGTATTCGAGCAATATTTGATGTTGATAGACGTTGGGCCAAGCTCACCCCTGTATCGTCTTAAACAAAAGCTGGAAGATTTGCAAAAATATTTGGTTGTGGATGATGCGGAGTTGGTGCTTTATACAGGTTTGCTCTCGGTTAATTCCAGGCTTGGTGAGGCTTGGGATATGGTTCAAGTGAACGAACTTGAAGAGGCAAAAGTTATTCTTGGAGCTGCACAACAGGGTATCGACAACATACAGCGCGAGTTAGAGCAGACGGCCGGTAATCTTTCTGCGGATGCGGTGAAAAATTTGAGTGCCGTTCTTAAAGCTCAAAAAACTTATGAGGCAACAATACAGAGCCAGATTCAGGCAATTGAAAAACAAGAGCAGGAAGAACAAGAGCGTGCTGAACGAGGTGAAATGGAAAAATTATCACTTTTTGCAGATCCAAATTCTGTTGTTATTAATGGTACTTCCAAACTAAGTTTAACTGGATTTTTTGAAGATGGCTCATCTGAAGATTTGACCTCCGAAGCTTCGTTCGAACTAGTGAGTGGAGAGGGTTTGCTGAATAGCAATTCTTTTACTTCTGATGAAGCTGGCAAAGCAGTTATTGAGGCGACCATGATTCGTGACGAAACTACGCAGACCGCTACCATTGAAATTCAGGTGACTGAAGCTAAGAAGTTATCAAAGTTAGAAATCATGGCACAGGGAGAGACTACAGTAGCGCCGGGGGAGACGGTTGATTTGGTTGCGCGCGCCCAATATGCGGATGGCTCTACTCAAATAGTTACTGTCGAAACCACATGGTCGAGTTCAGATAAAAATGTGGGATCTGTGAGCAACGGAGTTTTTACAGCTTGGATTAAAGGGAGCGGAACAGTTACAATCACGGGTAAGTACACAGAGGACGGTGTGAGCGAATCCGATTCGATTGTTTTTGAAGTTAAAGAGAGGGAGTAATTCATCGTTATAATTTTATCTGTCATCTCGACTGAACCTCGCCCTTTTGCGAAGAGCGGGGGAAACGGAGAGATCTTACGTACCTGTCATCTCGACTGAAGCGCAGCCTCGAAAGCTTTCGGGGCGAAGCGTAACGGAGAGATCTTTCAGAAAGATTTCCCTGCCTACCGGCAGGCAGGTTCGCTCCGGTCGAAATGACAAAAGTCAATATGGAAATATTAATCGATTTTTTTTCAAAACTTCAAAATCTGGACGAGCTAATCCGTTGGGGTGGTTACATTGGGTTGATTGGAATTGTTTTTGCAGAGACTGGATTATTTTTTGGTTTCTTTTTGCCTGGAGATTCATTGCTTGTGACAGCGGGTTTGTTTGCAGCAAAAGGAGATTTAGATGTTTTTATCTTGTTAGTGAGTTTGATTTTAGCTGCCATCATAGGAGATGCTACTGGATTTGAAATAGGTCGCGTATCTGGTAAAAAGGTTTTCGCGCGTGAAGATTCATGGTTATTTAAAAAGAAGCATCTTGAAAGAACACAAAAGTTTTACGAAAAGCATGGAGGCAAGACTATTATTATCGCGCGCTTCATGCCAATTGTTCGAACGTTTGCGCCGCTCGTCGCAGGAATGGCTGGAATGAAATATCGACGCTTTGCGCTCTTTAATATTGTAGGTGCGATTACATGGGTGACATCAATGGTTGGTATCGGTTATATACTCGGCCGCTCAGTCCCGGATATTGATAGCTACATTCACATCATAATTGTCATCGTTGTCTTCTTGTCATTGCTTCCGGGTATCATAAGCTACTTAAGATCAGGCCATTGGAAAAGGTGGTTTGAAAAGCGGAATGGGAAGAATAAGGACAGCTCTATTGCTGAATTCTAGGATTTAATGCCCCACCCCTGTCTCCTTGAACAACATCTCGTTTGGGGTTAAATAATTAAGAGTCTTCCTGGGTCTGTTGTTTAGTTTCTCTTGAATCCAGTATAGCTTCTCATGAGTTATGTTGGACAGAGAGGATCCTTTAGGAATATATTGCCGTAAGAGACCATTGGTGTTTTCCACGCCTCCTTTCTGCCAGCTTGCATACGCGTCGCAGAAGTAGGTTTGAATGCCATAGTCTCTTTTAAGTTTGATATGATTCGCTCCTTCTGATCCATTGTCATAGGTAATACTTTTAAATATGTGCTCAGGCAAGGTATCCATACTTTTTCTAATAGCGGTTTCCGTTTCTTGTGCTGTCTTGTCTTCAATCTTATGTATCCTTGTCAAAAGTAGCTTTCTTTCATGTTGGACGGATATAGCTTGTTTCTGACCTCGCTTTCCTTCCACCGTATCTGTTTCCCAATGACCGATTGTACTTTTTTCATTAATTTCCTCAGGTCTTGTATGAATTGATATACGTTCTGGAATGCTTGTTTTTTGGGGTTTTCTGCTAAATCTTCTTTGTCGCTTAGGTTTCTTCTTTCTTCTTAGATGAGTATAGGTATCTCCATACCTTCCTTCACCTTCATAGATATATTGATAAATGGTTTCAGTACAAACATATTGCCCTCTTAGATGTTTCCACTTCTTCTCTAAAAGCTCTGGATGATCTTTGAGACGACCTGAGATTTGTTCAGGTGACCAGTCCTCCCTAAGTTTCTCCAGTACAAAATCCTGAAGATCCTTGAACTTATACTTTTCCAGCTTTCTGTGGTTAGTCTTCTTAGATCTCTCTTCAGAGATTCTTTTAGCTACCCTAGCTCTGTATGGCTCACTCCTTCCGGAGTTCCTAGTTATTTCTCGACCAATAACCCTATGGTCTCGACCGAGCTGTTTTGCCATCCAACGATGGCTTTTATTTGTACGAACCCAGAGCTCAATGAACTCCCGTTCTATTTGTGTAATCCTTTGCATATGGACATGATCTTAACGGATTTATCCACAGAAGCGGAGATAGGTGGGGCAATGGGTTTAGAATGCAGCATTAACAATCCAGACTTGACTGAATAGTTAAAATAGACTATAAAAAACATAGCCGTTTTTAATAATTGGTTCGCGTAATCTTCGCATGAGGCGGAGATTTATGTTCACCAACGGCTTTGACAATAAGGAGGCTCGCCAATGGCTCGCCTTGCAACTATCGAAAAGGGACAGTGGGATCAATTCGATCGTAAAGTAAGTAGTACTCTCACGGCTGAGGAGTTACAAGAACTCAACAGGTACCCTAAGATCTGGGATTCGATGTTGGTTCACATGCGAACGCTCATGGGCTATGAGCGCATCCGCGGCTGTTTCCACTCACTCGACGAGAAGATCGAAATAGTGAAAGGATGGCCAATGATTTCTGATCGCTTCACTGAAGTTGATTTTCAGCAGGCATTGAAGGAGGCTGAGGGGCGACTTAAGCGCTTTGAACAAGAGAGCCCCAAAAATCATCTCCTCAATGTGGTTGTCTCAGTTTATTGGGGAAGTGTAGTTGAAACCTTTCTCTATGGCCGTGACCGGTTAAAGAGTGCGTTCGGTAGTAGGTTTCAGCAGTTGGATGTGGACTACGAGGTCGATGATCTTGGTGAGCGTCTCCAGCTCATTGACGGCGTGCAGGATCACAAAAACTGCATCCGTGTCGAAGTAGTCGATCTCGGGGCCAATTGGAATCAGAAAGACGGCATGGTTCCGAAGGATGTCCGAAACGCCCAGTCAGCCCACGCCACAGTGCTTTTTGCCGGTGCTCAGGATCCGGATTGGGTACGGCTGATGGATCGGGACAAGGGCGTACCTTGCGCCCTCATGGGTGGATACAATTTCACAGTGATCGGCAGCAAGGCCTGGGAACACTTGCCGAACCTATGGTTCTATTACGGGGATCGTGAGGCTAGGCTGGGTGCTAGCCTGGACTGCGGTCCTTTTCATGACTACTCGTTGCCCGTCCTCTGGGAGTAATTTTAATTCTCCGTTCTTCTAAAACCAAAAGAGCCGCGTTTATCTCAAACGCGGCTCTTATTTTTTTGTATTTTTTAAGCTCTTCCTAAACCAACTTTCTTACGAACTAAACACATTTTTTTACATGCAAGGTCGTGAGCTGCGTCGCGGCCCTTGTCTAATATTTTTTGTAATTCAGCCGGGTCTTTCAAATAATCTTGAATATCTTGTCGGATCGGATCCAACATTTCAGTTACAGCATCAGCAACAGCTTTTTTAAAGTCACCGTATCCTTTGCCCTGGAAATCATTTTCAATTTGCTTAATGGATTTTTCAGTAGCGTGATGATAGATAGTAATTAGATTTGAGATCGCGGGTTTTTTACCCGGGTCAAACTTAATCTCCTGGCCAGAATCCGTAACCGAGCGCATAATCTTTTTTCGAATAACATCAGGTTCGTCTGTGAGCGCGATGTAATTCGCTGGCGCTTCGCTTTTGGACATTTTAACTTTTGGATCGTTCAGCCCCATGATTCGTGCGCCAACTTTTTGTATCAAAGCTTGTGGGACTACAAATGTTTCTCCAAATTGAGAATTAAAACGACGTGCCAAAGTTCGAGCCAGCTCGATGTGTTGCATTTGATCTTCGCCGACCGGCACAGTCTTGGTATCGTACAGAAGAATGTCTGCAGCCATGAGAGTAGGGTAGCTATATAGCCCAACCCCAACTTTCTCACCGCGCTTTTTTGATTTGTCTTTAAATTGTGTCATTCGCTCCAGTTCTCCCAGCCTTGTGATGGTTGATAAAATCCAGCCAAGCTCAGCGTGTTCCGGAACTTCGCTTTGAACATATATGCTACAAAGCTTTGGATCCAAACCCACGGCCAGATATGTTGCGGCTGTGTTTAAGATATTTTGTCGCAGTTCTTTTGGATCCTGAGGAACTGTAATGGCATGAAGATCAACCACACAAAACATGCAGTCATATTTTTCTTGCATATCCACCCATTGTTTAAGCGCACCGATGTAGTTTCCGATATGCAGAATGTTGGTCGGCTGGATGCCTGAGAAGAGTCTTTGTCTGATCATGGAGATATGGTACATCAGATGGCGTATGGGCTGAAGGGCTTAGGTGTCCTTATAGAGTTTGGAAATAAATGTTTTCAGTTGTTTATGAATACAAGAAGCTTTTTCACAGGAAGAAAAGTGCTCCTCAGAATTAATGTATCCATAATCAAAGGCACAATCAAAGCAAGCTACAACTTCATTCACGGAAGCTAGAGCCATATTGAGGAATCTGCTGAAATCCAAATCCGTATATTTTTGCGATCCTTCGGCAATATTTAAAAGTACTGAGTCTAGAGCTCGGAATATCTGAGAGGTTAAGCCGAAGCGTTCTTCCTTTGGAAAAGATTTTTTTACCAACAATTTTATTTCTTTACGAAAAAATCGCGCATCTTGATATACGCGAAATTTTCTGAATCGAAATACATCTTCCATAGCCCTTTACTCGCGTTCCTACCATAGCCCTTCAGCCCTTAAGCCAAAGAGCCCTTTGGCCATATTACACTTCTATAACAATCGGCATAATCATAGGACGGCGTTGTGTTTTGTGGAAAAGGAAGTCTCCAAGCTCATCCTTGATTCTATCTTTGAGATAGGTGCCATTAGCGCTTGAGCGTGGATCCTTGTCTTTAAGGATGTCTTCAATTTTTTGTCGAGATTTTTGAATCAATTCTCTGTTGTCCTTCATGTAGATGAAGCCGCGTGAGATTATATCCGGCATATTCAGAAGTATGCCCGTACGTTGTTCTACAACCGCGATCACAATCACAATTCCATCATCAGCCAGTTCTCTGCGATCACGAAGAACAATGTGGTTAGTGTCGCCGACGCCCAATCCGTCAACAAATACATATTCGGTTATTACTTTTTTGTTGGTTAGTTGTCCTTTGCCGCTCTTGTCGAATTCAATAATTTGGCCGTTGTCGGCAATTAAGATATTTTCTTCGGGTTTAAATCCACCGGCAATGGCGGCCTTCGCATGTTCACGCAAAAAAGCATGATGTCCCTCAATGGGAATGAGATATTTAGGCTTTATCATTTTGTGCATTTCAACCAAGTCGTCTTGTTTTGCGTGTCCTCCAGCATGAACGTCCATCATATTATAGTGAACAACATTTGCTCCTTCGCGATACAACGTATCTTTAACACGCTGAACAGATCGTTCATTGCCTGGAATTACGGACGAAGAAAACACGATGGTATCTCCGGGTTCAATTTCGATATGTGAATGCTCACGATTCGCAATACGCATCAAAACAGCGCGCTCCTCACCCTGTGCACCGGTACAAACAATGGCTATTTTGTTGGGTGGATAATTGCTTATTTGTTTGGCATCAATGAGCGTGCCTTTCTTAATATTCATGTATCCCAATTCTTGCGCAATCGCGATATTGGATTTCATGGAGAAACCTTCGATTGCAACTTTTCGATCTAATTTTTCACAAGCCAGAATGATTTGTTTGATACGACTGATCATTGAGGAAAATGTACCGATGATCACACGACCCTTCGCGTTACTGATGATATCGTCAATGTTTGTTTGAATTTCGCCTTCCTGAATCTGACGTCCTGTTAAGCAGGCGTTTGTGGAGTCGATCATAAGAGCGAGTACGCCCTTCTTCCCGAGCGCGATCATCTTATCTCGGTCTTCAACTGACTGTCGTTTATCTGAAGAATCCAGTTTAAAGTCTCCTGTGTGAACTATGGTTCCACAAGGAGTGTGAATCGCAATACCTAAAGCTGTAGGAACTGAATGAGCTACCCCGAAGAATTCGACTTTAAATGAGCCGAGCTGTAGTACATCTTTGGTTTGAATCGTATGTAGTTTTAATGGAGGGGAGCCGCGATGATCTTCCTGACGTTTTTTAATAATGGCGCCGGTCAGATCTGTGGCATAAAGAGGCGGATTGCCGATTCTTGGCATTACGTGCGGAATAGCGCCAATGTGGTCAAGGTGAGCGTGCGTAATAATTACACCGCGAATATTTTTCTCCTTGCCCTTGAGACATGAAGTGTTTGGAATAATATAATCCACGCCCGGCATGTCTTCATCCGGAAACTGTAAGCCCAAGTCAATGATGATTATGTCTTTACCGTATTCCAATAAAGTACAGTTACGTCCGACCTCTTCATTGCCGCCCAAAATCATGATTTTGAGTCGATCACCCTTGCCGCTCAAACTATCAACATCCTTGCCGGTTTTTAAATACGGTTTGTTTTTGTAGGTATGCATGCGCGTGGGTGCGGAAAAAGCGCCACCCATACGTGAAGGCTGTCTTTTTTTGCCAGATGATGGTTTCTTTGTTTTTGAAGCCGAGCTCTTGGAGTCGTTATTATTTTTGTGGTTCAAAGAAGCTTGTTTAACGGCTTTTGCAATAATGTCGCTAGCGTCTTCTTCTTTTGTGATACGCGGTAAATTCTTTTGATTGCGTGAGGCTGAAGTGTTTCTGCCTTTGAACGCGCCACGTCTTTTGTTTCGGCCACCGAAATTTGATCGTGAGCCGCCAGAAGCTACTCCCTGTCCGCTAAAGGAGGAACTGCCATTTGTAAATATTTCCATAAATAAAACTAAAAATTAAAGTGAAAGTTAAATAATTAAAAAATCTGAGATAGGTATTTGGTTTTGATATTTTTTTCTCGTCCTTGCAGGCACGAGGTTAAGAATATTTCACCACCGTCGAAATATGCGCGATTCGGGCAGATCAGCGACGAGAGTGAAAGACTTGCCTACCGGCAGGCAGTGATGAAGATAGGATAGCGTAAAATGGGTAATTTGTCAATAGAAATGTTGGTGCCGCGGGAGGGACTCGAACCCTCACAGCCTTGCGACTACTAGAACCTGAATCTAGCGCGTCTACCAATTCCGCCACCGCGGCTTAGTTCGAACGGCGACCGCAATCATGCCCCGTTTTATTCATTTTGTCAACCGCATAATCATTATACTAAAGCTTAAAATGCTGACGAAGATAGCCTCTTACCTTACGAAGCACAGGACTGTTGACTGCGCCTATTTTTTTAATGAATCGTTTTTTATCAAAAGAAGATATTTGTTGAACTTTGATTAATGAATTGGTCATTAGTCTGTTTTTATTATCTTTTGGAACCAGAATGTCCGGCAAATTCCAGTTATCAATTCTGGAAGACATGGGCATGACCGTGACATAAGGTGATTTTTTTGCAGATGATTCGTGTTGCAGAATCAAAGCTGGACGTATCTTTTTATATTCACGTCCAACACTTGGATCAAAATTTACTAAAAAAATATCACCCTGTTTCATACTATTTTAGAGACATATAATATTTTACTTCCTCTTTTGTCAGATAGTCATCTTCCATATCCTCGATCGCGGAACGTTCAATATCTTGTTCCGTAGCCTCTTCCAGGTGCGTTAAATCAGAAACAGGGGATAGCCTGGCTATTGGTTGACTCTGATAAATAATTAAAAACTCCTCACCCTTTTTTAATTGGGATCGTACGAAGGGAAGCTGTGTTCTTAGATCTTTGACTGAAATCGCATGCATAAAATTAAAATCAATTCATTTATAGTTTAACCTATTTTAAAGATTTGTCAACTAAAACAAGATCATGAAAACACGAGAACACGAGAACACTGATTAATTTTATACAACTTGGAATCAACAATCTAGTGCAATTGGGTGGTAACATCACTCAGTATGCAAAACACGCCATATAACAGGCTCTCAAATCATGAACGAGAAGAGATTAGTAGAGGTCTCGCTCAAAATGAGA
>Ga0180007_10004126_pt1 | contig 15598 bp, 18 predicted proteins | sample MM_PC_MetaG_FD_121122 | JGI IMG/M metagenome (GOLD analysis project Ga0180007, IMG submission 121122) | Groundwater microbial communities from the Aspo Hard Rock Laboratory (HRL) deep subsurface site, Sweden - MM_PC_MetaG | ecosystem: Environmental > Aquatic > Deep subsurface > Groundwater... | reverse complement strand
TTTTACTACTATAGGAACTTCTTCCTGTAATCATCGCTTCTCTAATGTATTCTTATCAGACGCAGTCACAGGTTTCTCTTATGCTGCGTCGGCAGTTTTGGTTTTACCACTAATTCGAATTCATTATAGTGTATGAAAAGAAAGAGAGAGATAAAAAACAAAACGATTAACCAAGAATCCTTGTAAGCTCATGTTTGAAGTTTTCAGTATCTGAAACTATCACATGTGCTTTTTTCCTTGTATCAGTGTATTTTGAAAGCTTGGAAATGGTTTTCAGTGCTTCTGAATCATGACCAAGTTTCTTTATTGCAAGGTCTCTTGCATCCCTGAATTTTGACTTGTTTGCAATAGAAAGAAGAGCAGTGCTCTTTCCCACAAGGCGTTCAATGGCAACAGTACGGCAGTCCTCATATGGTGACATGATGGCAACATCTGCAAGAATTTCAGGATCTTCAACCTCATTTACTGAATCAGACAACAACATTAATGCTGTGGATTTTGCATCTTTGTATCTTGATTCCTGAATAATATTTCTGAGTGCCCATGGTTCATATGAAAGCCTTCCAATTGCAAGACATCTCGAATCAGAATCTGAAGAAACCTTTGCGATTTCCACAAGTGCATCAAGGTCATCTAGACTTTCAACAGAGTCTGAAAGTAATCTTGCAGCCTCTTTCTTCACATCAGTGTGAGTGCATTCTACAAGCAGATTACAAAGGGCGTCTTTATTTGCAGCAATGAGTCGCACTGCTTCTGCACGCATACTTTTATACGAGGAATCATTCGCAACTTTAGATAGTGCATTGCCATCCTTTGAGATTTTTTCCAATGCCGCTTCCCTTGAATCCTTGTTAGGAGACCTTGAGGCAACTTCCGCTATATTTGCGTTATCAGAAAGAAGAGAAACTGCAGAAAATCGCGTATCCTTAAACAATGAGGAACATGCAATTTCTACAAGTGCACTGTTATTTGCAGATAGATCATCAAGTGCAGCTGCGCGAGTATCACTATATTGGCAGTATTTTGCAATTTCTACAAGTGCATCGATATCATGATTTAGATGAGATAGGGCGGCAAGTCGCACAAATGAGAAATTTGAGAAACATGCCAGTTCCACAAGTATACGCGCTCGTTTTTGAAGTCGGTCAACAGCATTTAACATTGAAATGCGTTCACCACTTGTAAGCACAGATGCAAGATGAGAAAAACTATAGCGATCGGCTGAACTTTTAAAGGAGGATATTTTCGCCGTAGGTTTTTTCTTTTTGCTGGACTTGAGCAATTTGTGCTTTTTGCTGGAATTTGATCTTACTTCTTTTAAGCTTAGTTTTTTTCTACTACTGATTGCCATGGGATGATTTCTCAGATATCTTAATAAAGGATTCTGTTAACAATGGCAAGAATTCAACGCATATGTGTGAAAAAATACATAACAGATGGAAAATACAGAAAAAGAAATGATGGGGGAACTGTGATTTGTTCAACCAATTGACTTTGCTTACCTTATGGCTTTTTCATGATGTCAAGAACGATGTTTCGTTCTTGACTGTCTTGAAAGCAAAGCTTTCAAGGACAACGTTTTTGCCACTAGAAGGGCAGAAGTCAAAAAGTTCTTGAACACAGATCATCAGCTATTTTTGAAACGAGACTTTGTCTATCTCAGGGCTTCCCGATTGAAATCTGATGATTTCAATGGGCGCTTTGAAGCCAAAGCTTCAATCGCGTTGAGAAAATTTTGCCCTAAGTTTGAAGAAGTCAAAAGTTTCACCCAAAGCTGACAGCATACCAAGTTAGCTTGTGTTATAAGTTTTCAGTTATCTGTTTTGAGTTTTGGAATGAGAATACTAATATCCAAAACTGGAAACTGAAGACCAGAAACTGCAAACACAATTGGCCCATTCCCCCAACTAGCAGAATGGTAAGTAGAACTGTGGATAAAAAGATTAAAAAAGAGTTAGTTATTCTGCTTTCTTACAAGAACGCTTATCGGACCGAACTTTTTAAGTAAAAAACCATACCTTAGATAGAGGTCAATAGCCGGATTAGTGTATCTTACCTTAAGGTATATAGGACGCGTATCATCACCTATAATCGCAAGTAAATGATCAAGAAGAAGTGTTCCGACGCCTTTTCCCCTCATGGAATTCGCAACACCAATACCGCGGATGATAATGCGCTCATCATCATCTACAACATGCGCAAATCCCACTACACTGTTTTGATATTCGGCCAACAACACCACATCTTCATCACTGAACTGGATAATTGCATCAGGAAAAATAGACTGTATGAAATCTGTCGCATCATCAAATTCATCTGGTTTGAGTGCACGAATACTTATCATAAATGTATAAACTCCACATTGATTTTTCGCGAATTTTCCTGAGCAGTTATTGAAACAGAACATGCCTGCATATGGATAGCCGCAGGTAGTTTTATTAATTGTGTAGAACCAAGGTTTTTTACGCCTATGTATTCGTGAATGTGACCGAAAAAGGCAGCTAGGGGCTTTTTTTCCATGATTATTTTGAGAATAGATTCACTCCCAGCATTGCCACCATTAACTGCATCAAAATGCCCTTTTGGAGGAGAATGAAGCATAAGAAGGGTGTTTTTGTCGATCGGAAGTTTTGACATACGCTCGTATATCTGCGACTCTGTAAGTTCTCCATAGGTACCAAAAGAAGTTATATGGCTGTATCCAAAACCAACAACATTGATCCCATCTTGAATTTCAACCCGCGCTTCATGAATCCAACGTTTTTTAGATGAGATGAAAGGATCTGTATTTTCAAAAATAGAGATTACCTGTTTGTTATCCCAATTGCCAGGAATTAGAAATGCATTTGGAAATGATACCAATACTTCTTCTGCAAAACTAACAGAATGTGAAATATCACCGCAGATAAATACATAATCAAAATCTTTTGATATTTTTCTAAGTGATTCTAATGCAACTTCTTCTTCATGAAGATCTGAAAAGGCAAGGATTTTCATTTTTTCTTCGCCTTGTCATACTGTGCCATTATCTCCGAATATCTCTTGTCAAAATCTTTCTTTAACTCGGCTGCAATATTACGTTTACTGAAAGCATCGGCCTTTGCCGCTATTGAAAGTTTGTTTGCAAGCAATCGTGCGATTTTACCACGTACTTTTTTTGGCGAAGATGAGATCTTTGCATGTTGAAAGATTATACCATGTTTTGGTGAGGGTATTTTTCTGTTCTTAAGATGTTTAAAAAGTGCTTTTTCAGCTCCCATTACTTGTATGGAACTAGATGCTAGCAATGCAAGCTTGGCCAACGAACCAACGTGCGAAACAAGCTTTGCAGCAAGATCAGCGCCACCAACCTCAGACATGTTTGGACATATCTCTTCTGCCAACTGTTTTTGATAGTTAAGATATTTCTGTCTTAATTTGTCAAGTGACAACATAGTACTTGCAAGGGAGGTGCATTCTGAAAGATCAGTTTTTGATAGTTTTGCACCCAACGTGTTCTTTGCCAGGTTAAGAATCTCGGTTGCTTTGGTCTGACCAAAAACAGAAGCTAGTTCTTTTTCATCAAGATTATCAAGATCTATAATAGTAACTGCCTCGCAGTATTTTAACTTGTCTTCGAATTTCATTTCAGGAAAATAGATACCATACCAATCTTCAAGGCGTTCACCAAGGAGATTGATATTCTTATCAAGATCCTCGATAGCGCGGGTAACGCTTCCAAGAACCATATCTCTGCTCCTAAGAGCTTCTTTTACAGTGTCCTGGGATTTTCTCATGAATCTGGCCCGCTTGTCGGATTGTCTGCCAGTAGATGGACGATCATCATATCGGTCGTTAGATCTGCGATTAGATCTGTCATTAGATCGTTCTCTTGGTCTGTTGTTAGATCTGTCACCAGCCCTGTCATTAGATCTTTCTCTTGGTCTGCCATTAGAACTATCACTAGACTTATTATTAGACCTATAAGGTCGATCCTTCTGAAATTTGTCTTTAGAGAATTTATTCCTTTTTTCCATTAATAGACACCGGAATTAAAATGCTGGATAGAGTTTAAAAATACCCATACAAACTGAGGAGACTGGTATAAGCTGCCGATGCAACATAAGTAACGGAGAGGACTGCACCAGATAAGAAAATAGATGGACACGATGAAATACGAAAAGAAGTTAAATGCCAAAGTTTGACCTAACGAATGGTTTTAATTTGCAATAGGATAAATATCAAAATATGAATGACGTTGAAAAGCTTACAAAGAAGACAGTAGAAGGTGGGGGAGTCCTCGCAATGCTTTACTTTGATATCCATGCAAACAGTAAGGAAATGGTACAGGAACTTGGAGCAGGATTTGTAAATAATATAATACACAAGCCAGGAGTAGTGTTTGCAGTTGGTGAGATAAATGAACCTGTTGGTGGGGAAGAGAACAAGAATTGGTCCAGTTCAATAGAGGTAAAGGTACTTACAAAAGATATGGCAGCACTCGTCAACATATGCCTTGCACACAGTCCTTTCACAGTAGAGGTACTCAAACCACATGAATTGATACTGAAACCACACAATATCAATGACATTTTAAGCACAGTTGCGGCAGCAACAGCAGAATATAAAAGATATATAGTGACTAAGTTAGCAAAGCCAGGGGAACTGGCGCAGATAGAAGAGGATCTTAAGAAACGGGCAGAGATGGGGAAAAAAATAAGAGAAAGAAATAGCGGGGGTAAATAATTATGATACGCAGAATGATTAAGAGTGGCGTACCAGGGCTTGATAAGGTGCTTGGCGGCGGTTTTTTAGAAGGATCGATAACGGCATTAAGTGGTCCTACTGGTTCTGGAAGAAGTACGCTTGCAGTTCAGTTTCTTTACAATGGCACTATGCAGTACAATGAACCAGGACTTTACATATCTATAGAAGAAAGCAAAAACGATTTCTTTTTCCATATGAGCGGATATACGTGGGATCTTGCAAATGCTGAAAAAGAAAGGAAACTGATATTCCTCGATTACCCAATCTATGAGGTTGATCAAATACTGGAACAATACGGGGCCATACAGGAAATCATAAACAGCACAGGAGTAAAACGAGTAGTTGTTGATTCGATAATGCCCATCGCATTGTTCTTTCCAAGCGAAGATGAAAGAAAAAAAGGATTCCTGAAATTGATAGACAACATAAGAAAATGGAATGCAACAACGCTCATTATTGCAGAGGATACAAATTCTTCGCAGATAGGGAATCTGCCACATACAGCTTATAATGTTGAAAGTTTCACAGATGGCTGGATAAACATGCCATACTCATATGATCCGAAAAAAGGTGACAGAACCAGGTTTGTTGAAGTGATCAAGATGAAAGGAGTCATGCACTCCACCAAACTTTATCCTGCAGTAATAAGTGATAATGGGTTTACCATCCTGAGTGGCAGTGAAAAATCAGAAGAAAAGATAAATCAGTCTGCAGTAAAGAAGGTAATTCAGGAAGCCACAGCACCGACAAGAACAGTGTTAAAACCTGCAAAAAACCTCAACGATGCAAAGAAAAAGCTTGGAAGCAACAGATTCATGAAGAAATAATGATGTACGGATTAGTTGTATATTGAATAGAGAAATCAAAGTGACCGAAGAGACCCTCGCAGCACAAGCTTGAACTTTGTAACGTTCAAGATGCCAATTGTTGCTGCGGCAACAATCGGGAGTAGCTTGGTATCCGACCCACAATTTGTGAATCAAGATTCGATTACTGCCCATACAAGCTTTTGGTTCTTTAACTTGAGTTTTGAATAATTGTCCTGAGAAACAATCAGGCGCTTTTTTGTTTTTACAAATTTTTCGATTGTTTTGTCATCCGCATTTTCAATAATAAGATCATAGACACCCGCAACATCGCCATCATAATTTGAATCTATTTTGCCCACCAGCAAACGTTCTGACAATGAGAGTTTGGCAAGATCAAATGACGCCGGAAGTTTGATTATAACCCGGGCCTTTACATCAACCAGTTTTTTTAAGAATTCTTGATCAATCACATCTTTTTTTGATTCGACCTGGATGTTGATGAAATGAGTGAGACTGTTATAAACATCAAAGTTAGGGCTGGTGCCAGTACCTGCATCCAAATCAATAATATGAAGAAGTTTGTATCCTTTTTCTGCAAGAGTTTTTGCAACATCCCCAGGCTTGCCAGTAATGCGCATTATACCTTTTTCCTTGCTAAAGATCTGTTTGGCCCGAAGATACATGATAGGAACTTGAATTGGTGAAACCATAACTTGATTTTATATCTATGTATTAAAGAGATTTCTGATTATAGCAAACCAAGAAGGTAATGTAACAGTATAGCAGATAATCAGATCTCAGTTGGTTGTTGTGGTGTGAAAACACCACGACATGCTCGTGAACTATCTGAGTTCACGGCATTGCTATTTGGAAACTGCAAAACTTTTGCAGTTTGCTATACTGTAATTCGCGAGAGGTTGATAACTATGCCAAGATTCAAAGATTTACCACAGACATTTGAAGCCGGAGAACAGGGAAAGATGAAAAAATGGGAACAATTGAGAAGAGATAATCCAACTGCGACTCAAGGACAACTGCGTGCTATGTGGGGTCAAAAACATGATAACGGATTTTCATTGCCGTGGGTAACAGAAGGAATGCGCGAACCAATAAGGCAAACAACCGGAGACAGCAAGAACAGAAAGCCATTCGAGGAACGTGGATTAACGGCAGATAAATGAAATCCGGAGGTCTAGTATTTATATGATGCGATTTTCAATATCGCATCTTTTATTTTTACTGATTCTTCTTTTCCTGAAATCATGTTTTTTAGAGTGACTGATTTTTCTTTGATTTCTCTTTCGCCGATTATTGCAGCAAAAGGAATGCCAAGCACATTTACATAATCCAACTGCTTGCGAAGATTTCTCTCATTAAGATCGGTTTCGCACAGTATTCCCGCAGTTCTAAATTCTGATGCAACTTCAACTGCGTTTTTGTAAAATTCCGGCTTTACCGCAGCAACAAAAAGCTGTGAGGTCGTTTTCTTTTTAACCACATTTGCGCTCTTCTTTTTTTCTGACATCAAAGTAACAAGCCGTTCAATGCCAACAGAAATCCCTGTTGCTGGTGCAGCCTGACCATAGGTTTGAAGAAGATTATCGTATCTTCCTCCTGCAACAACCGTACCAATATCATCGCTGAGTTTGATCTCATAAACCGGACCTGTGTAATAGCCAAGACCGCGCACAAGGAACAGATCAACTTCTATATCGAAATTGCACAGCGCAAGAATCTCGCCGAGTTCCCGCGCCCCGTCTTCGCTATATTTAGATGCAAGCTCGAGCTTTTGCCTGTTAGTTCCTTTTGATTTTATTATCTTGAGCAGTTCTTTTGATTTTACACCAAGAACTTCTGTGAGCATTTCTGCAACTGCTTTCTCGCCTGCTTTATCAAGCTTGTCAAGAATTCTGAATACTTCGGATTTTTTGTCTTCTATACCCATTTTGGCTGCAATACCATCAAGAATTTTTCTGTTATTGATCAGGATTCTTGGTTTGTTGAAACCAAATGCAGAACAAACATCTTTTGCAAGCGAGAGGACCTCGGCTTCGCATCGCATTGAATTGCTGCCAACGATATCAACATCTGCCTGATAGAATTCCCTGAACCTTCCCCGTTGGGGTTCTTCCTTTCTCCAGACTTTTTCTATTGCATATCTCTTGAATGGTTTTGGCTCGTCGTTTGTTGCAGCATACCTTGCCATAGGCACGGTAAGATCAAACCTGAGACCATAATCTTTACCCTCAATCATGAAAATTTGCCTCTCGACTTCCTCGCCAGCTTTTGCCTTTAGGGTGTCCGTGTATTCCATTACCGGAGTATCGAGCGGTCTGTAACCATAACTCTTGAAAATGTTTTTTATTATTCCTATTACTTCTTCCCGGATAATCATATCTTCAGGCGGAAAGTCGCGCATTCCTTTTGGTGTAAGTTTCATATTATCATCCAATGCTCAATTTTTCTTGGGATTTCTCCTTCGATTTAATTCTTCTAATACATCAGAGAACTTAATATTTCTATTCTCCAAGTAAACGAGCATAAAGAACAGCAAATCTGCTGCTTCCCAAATGATTTCCTTTTTTTCCTTGACTTCGCCAGCTTCGATAAATTCTTCTGATTCTTCTCGCAGTTTTGCGATTATGGCTTTCTGATCATTTACGATTGTAGAAGTATATGAACCCTTTTTCGGATTGAGTTTACGATCTTTTATCACTTCTATCAGTTGGTTGAGTATCGGCTTTTGCTGATCAAAGCATGAGTATTCTCCTGTGTGGCACGCTGGACCTTCAGGGATTGCCTTAACCAGAATAGCATCGCTATCGCAATCCAGATTTAATGAGATTACTTTCTGATAATTCCTGCTTTGCTCTCCTTTTTTGATTATTCTTCCGAGCTTTCGGCTATAGCGCCAGACATAATTTGTTTCCAGCATCCGGTTTACTGCATCCTTATTTGCATAGAAAAGAGATAACACTACACTCGTATCCGCATCCTGCACAATCAATGGAACAAGACCATTTGCATCGAATTTAATCTTACCAATATCAAACTTCACGTATATCAACTCCATTTTCATTTAGATATTTTTTCAGCTCGGAAATACGAATTTCTCCATAATGAAATATACTCGCTGCCAGTGCGGCAGAAACTTTGGTTTTTTTGAAAACTTCTAAGAAATCTTCTTTGGAACCGGCACCTCCCGAGGCGATCACCGGGATACTTACTGCATCTGCAATGGCCTTGGTAAGTTCGATCCCAAACCCTTTTTTTGTTCCATCACAATCAATGAGATTCAAAAGAATTTCCCCCGCACCAAGCTCTTCAGCTTTTTTTGCCCATGCAATTGCATCGAGATTTGAATTTGAAGATGCACTTTTAGTATACACTTTCCAATTGTTTCCTTGTTTTTTAGCATCAATGGAAACAACAATGGCCTGAGAACCAAATCGTGTTGCAGCTGATTTTATGAGATCTGGATTTTCAACCCCAGCAGTTCCAATCGATACCTTATCTGCCCCGGCCTTCAGCAATACCTCAATATCATCCATTGAACGAATGCCCCCTCCAATAGTGAATGGAATGAAAATTTCTTTTGCAACTGAACGTGCAACATCGAGGATTGTTTTTTTACCTTCTATACTAGCAGAGATATCAAGGAAAACAAGCTCGTCAGCACCTTGATCATAATAAAACTTAGCCAAAGCTACGGGATCGCCCACATCACGCAGACTAACAAATTTTGTGCCTTTTACTACGCGGCCATTTTTTACATCCAAACATGGAATAATTCTTTTGCACCACATCTTAGATCACCCCCAATTTTTCAAACTTAATTATATCACGCAATAATTTAGTATCCTCAAGACATGCCCTTCCGATTATTGCACCGTCAATACCGATGCGAGTGAGTTCAAGAATATCTTGCACCCCCCGGATGCCACCTGCAGCAATTATTTTACAATTGCAATTTTGTTTGATGGATGTTAGAAGCTCAATATTTGGCCCTTGTAATGTACCATCCCGACTCGTATCAGTAACAACTATCTCTTCAAGACCTTTGACAACCTCTTCAAAACTAAGATCGCTTTGTTTTATCCAGCCAGCATATCCTAATTTCCCATTTTTGAAATCAAATGATCCTAGAAATCTGCCATTGTATTTTTTCTTTAGTCTTGAAGCTAGCTCGACATCCTTGAGCAGAAGAGTACTTACGATGACTTTTTGTACACCAAGAGCAAAAAGTTCGAGTATCTTTTCTTCACTTCTTACTCCGCCACCAACCTGAACTTGGTATTTACTAGCAAGATCTTTGATGATGCTAAGGTTTTTCATTTCACCAGTAAATGCACCGTCAAGATCGATTATGTGCAAATAATTTATACCCTGTTTTTGATAATCTGTTGCTATTTCCAATGGAGATTTCTCATAATTAATGATTTGAGTCTTCTCACCTTTAACCAAACGAACGCATCGTCCATTCATCAGATCTATTGCAGGAATTATTTTCATTTTTTCACCTCAGTTATGAAATTTCTAAGTAATTGCAATCCTTTTACCCCGCTTTTTTCAGGGTGAAACTGAGTTGCATAAATATTTTTTCTCCAGAATGCGGATGCAAAGGTAATCCCCCCATATTCTGTTTTCGCTGATACGTATGAGGAATCAGATAGATCACAGTAATAGGAGTGAACAAAATATGCATAGAACTCATCAAGACCATCGAACAATGGGGAATTTAGAGATTTGACTTTGTTCCAGCACATTTGAGGCACAGGTAACGATGTAATGAACAGTTTTGCTTTTCCAGGAATTATGCCCAGTCCTTGAACCCCCGAAGATTCCTCACTTGCATCCATTAACAACTGCATACCAAGGCAGATGCCCAAGAAAGGCTTTCCTTTTGTTATCAGGTCTTTTAGAATTTCTGATTTATTGCCTAGATTTTTCATTGCAGCTCCGAATGATCCGACACCTGGAAAAATCAATGCATCTGCATTTGTCCAAGTTGCAGCATCACTACTAATCATGCTAGAAACGCCTATTTTCAGTAATGCACTTTTCACATTTGTTGCATTGCCGGCACCATAATCGATGATGATAAACTTCATTCTATCACCCTGGACATATTCATCACCAAAATATCCTTTGCACCGGCTTTTTTCAGCTTGCTTATTGTCTGAATAAGATCAACGCTGTCAACCACGCTGTGGATAGAATAAGATCCCGGTTTTGCAAGTTTTAGAATAGTCGGACTTTCCATTGCAGGCATTGCTTTGATAACGCGATCAAGTACTGTTTTCCCAGTCACATTTGCCATGATATAGCGCTTTACCTCAGCGGTGATTACACTTTCAATGGAAATAATTACCGCATCTATTTCATCTCTATTTGTTAGAGTGCTGTTTTTATTTGCGATAATGCATTGCTTGGATTTTGAAATCACATCTATTACACGCAAATTATTCTCCATTAGAGTTGTCCCGGTACTCACTTGATCCACAATCAAATCAGAGATTCCAAGATATGGTGCAAGCTCGGTTGCTCCTGCAAGCCCAATAATTTCGCAATAAATATTTTTATCAGCGAAATATTTTTTGGCTGTGTTGGAAAGTTTTGTAGCTACTCTAAGCCCGCCTTTGAAATCTGCAGGTGATTTTATCTTAGAGTTATTTGGCGCTGCAACCACAATATCGCAATTCCCAAAATTTAATTTGAGCAATACATCGATCTGAGCATTGCTTTCCCCAACCATATCTTCTCCAGTTATACCAAGATCAGCTGCACCGGATTGCACATACAACGGAATATCTGCAGCCCGGGCATACACGATCTGTATGTTTGGATTATTGGTATTTGCGTATAATTTCCTGCCATTTTCGGGGATTTCCAGACCAATTTTTTCAAGTAATCTTATGATTTCAGAATAGACCCTTCCTTTATTTGGTATTGCTAAACGTATCATTCATATCACCTCATAATACTCCTTTTGTACTTGGAATCCTTTTTTGCCTAGGATCCAATTCGCATGCCATGCGCATTGCCCTTGCAAATGCCTTGAAAATCGATTCTATCTTGTGGTGATCATTTCTCCCTGCAAGTAACCTGATACTTATGTTAGCTTTGCATCCGCGACAGAACGCATCAAAAAAATCATAGACTAATTCGGTGCTCATTTCTCCGACTTTTTCCCGACTGAAATCTGCTTCAAATTGAAGAAACGGCCTTCCACCTAGATCTATGGCTACCTGAGCTAATGCTTCGTCCATTGGAAGGACACAAAAGCCATAGCGATTGATTCCTTTGCGTTCTGCTAAGGCTTTATCAAATGCCTGACCAAGCACAAAACCAATGTCTTCTATTGTGTGGTGATCATCCACTTCCAAGTCTCCTTTTGCATTGAGAGCCATGTCAACCATGGAATGATTTGAGAACAAAGTGAGCATGTGATCAAAAAATCCAATACCAGTTTTGATTTGACTTTTTCCATCTCCATCCAGATTTAGCTCTACTCGTATGTCTGTTTCCTTTGTTTTCCGATTTAATTTCACAGTCCTCATTCTAACACCTCCAAAATTTGATTAACATTTGAGATTACAGAATCTGATTCTGGATCTTCTGTTACCGAGATATATCTCATTTTTGCGGCTCTTGTAGCTAGACGATCGTTTATGGTATCGCCGACGTAAATGGTTGAGACACAATTCATCCTTTGTTTTACTAAAAGAAGGGGATCGGGATTTGGTTTTTCTTTTTCACAATCTTCTTGTGCGATTATACAATCTTCAGAAAAGAATTCAAGAGTGAATTGTTTTAGTACGTAGAGTGCTTCTTCTCTAGGTCTGCTCGTGACAATTCCTAGTTTGTAGCCTTTTTGCTTTAGTTTAGTTAGAGTTTCTTTTGAGATCAAAATTTCTTCTTGATCTCTCAGACCATCGAGATAAAGTTCTTGGAATTTGTCTTTTGCTTTTTTGTATTGTTCATTGGTTCGGCCTATGTTTTTCAGATCTTTGATACCAGTGATCAGAGCATAGGTGACATCCCAGTCATTGTTTGAATTTGGAAGTTTTTTGATTTCTTCAATGTCTTTGTTTGTGATGTTTTTCCCAGTAATGGAAGCGACGGTTTGTTTTATTGCTTCTCTATAGGATTTGGTAACATCTACCAGAACTCCATCTATATCAAAAATGATTCCTTTTGATTGTCCTTGTGATTGTTGTCCCGTAGTAACCGCAATCTTAAGCGCTTTCAGAAACGCATTATTTTCTTGCCTGGTTCCAACATTAACACGCAGATAGTTTTCCAATTTAGGATATTTGCTAATGTTGCGTACAAGTATGCCGTTTTTCAAAAGTTTTGCAAAAACTAGATTTGGATTTGCAACTTTGAACGTTATGAAATTGCAATCAGATGGAAGTAATTCAACTACTGATTTCATCAGACTGATTAACCTTTTTCGTTCTTTTTTGATCTCAGCTATACGTTCTATGAAAATAGATTCGTTTTCCAAAACAACTTCACCAACAATTTGAGCAAAGAAATTTAGATTCCAGGGTAGCCTAACCCGATTTAATCTATCAATTATTTGGGGATTGGCAATTGCATAACCAAGTCTAACGCCCGCACAGGAATATGCTTTTGAAAAAGTTCTGAAGATTATTACATTTTCATATTTCAGGAAATCAAGACAATCTTGTTCTGCAAATTCAGCATATGCTTCATCAATACAAACAAGACCGTCGGTATTTTGTATGATTTTTTCAATAGTTTTTTTGTCAAAAGAATTTGAAGTTGGATTGTTTGGAGTACATATGAAAACTAACTTAGCAGCATTACTTTCCCTAACAAATTCTTCTGTTAGTTCAAAATTATCACTCAACAAAATTGGCTTGTCATTTGCATCTGTCACCTTAGCACAGATTTCATACATGGAAAAACTTGGAACCGATCTGACAATTTTATCTCCTTTATCAACAAAAGCCAGAATCAGATAATAGAGTAATTCATCCATTCCTGCACCAACGATTATTTGATCTGCTTTGGTATTGAACTTTTTAGCTAAAAGCTCTCTAAGCCGCTGAGATGTACCATTATTGTATCTATTAAACGCTGTAGTTGCCAAACGTCTCCGAATTTCTTCGCGCAATTCTAATGGCATATCATACGGAGATTCATTTTGATTTAGTTTTACATCTGCTTCAACTACTTTAGGAGCTGCATATGGCGCTAATTCTTCTATTACTTTTCGTGCTTTTATCATTTTTGTTCACCTCTTAATTTCGCTGCCTTTGAGTGTGATTCTAGACCTTCAAGATCAGCAAAAACACTAGTTTTTTCTGCAAGTTTTGCTTGTTCTTCATCTGTCATGTACTCAACATAAGTACGAATTATGAAATCATAGACTGAAAGTCCCGAGAGGAATCTTGCAGTTCCTCCAGTAGGAAGTATGTGATTACCTCCACCCATCCCATAATCTGCAAAGGCCTCGCACGTGTTGATGAATAACGCACCCGCAGAAGTGAATTTTGAGGTTATGAGTTCTGGGTTTCGTACAAAAACCTCTAAGTGTTCTGGAGCATATTCATTTGCAATTTCAATTGCCTGGTCAACAGAATCAACTAACACTATTGCACCATAATCCCGAATAGAGTTTCCTGCAATTTCTTTGTTAGTAAGCTGATTGAATTGTTTTTCCAGTTCTATGCGTACGTTTGCTGCAAGTTCTTTTGAATCAGTTAACAGAATAGCTGAAGAAGTTGTTCCGTGTTCTGCCTGTGCAAGCATATCTGCTGCAATATAATCTGCTCTTGCACGATCGTCAGCTATAACCAGTACTTCTGAAGGTCCTGCAACCATATCGATTTTTACCAAACCTTGTGATGAAACAAGTTGTTTAGCAGCAGCAACATAAACATTTCCGGGCCCACAGATCATATCAACTTTTGGCAAAAGATCAGGTAATCCATACGCCATTGCAGCAATTCCCTGGGCTCCGCCAATTTGATAGATTTCTTTGATACCCAATTTCTTAGCTATATAGAGAATGGCTGGTGAGATACCTTCTTTGCGAGGAGGAGTGCAAACAACAATTTCTTTTACCCCTGCTATTCTTGCAGGAATGCCTGCCATCAACAAGGAAGATGGAAGTGGAGCAACACCGCCAGGTACATAAATACCGATTCTTTCAATTGGACGTGGTTTGAAACAAACATAACCATTGCCAATAGTTACTTTGGTTTCTTGTAAGGCAGTATTTGCAATTGATTTCTGCACCTGTTCCACTCGTTCAAATGCCAGATCAATTGCCTGCTTTTGCTCAGATGTCAACGTACTGTCACTCTGAAGAATTTCAGCTTCAGAGATTTTGAGATTTTCTTTAGTAAGTTCAAACCCATCAAATCTCTTAGTACATTCTGCAACTGCGGCAAAACCATCTTTTTGAATTGAGTCAACAATTGTACTGACTCTGTCAAAAACCTGTTTGGGAATGTCAGCCCTTTCCTTTTTCATAAATTGATCTGATCTTATGATTTCTATCATTTTTTACACCTCTTTAGATTAGACTTATTACAGACTCTCGTCCCCTGTTTTCTAATGTCTTCTTTAGTATTCAAATCAGACGCAGTAGTACTGTCAGAATTAGGCTGCGTCGGCACACCAGGTTTTTCTTCAGCCTTTTTCTTAGGCTGACAAACATATGATGCATTCTTGGAACATGGCTGAAGCTCAGAACTTGAGGATAGGTCTTGCGGAACTTTGGTTAGTTCAATGATAACCTTGTCATCGTTTGTAGTGCTAACGCTAAGAAGAAGTTTATCTTTGGTTTTGATTCCGAGAGCGTCTCTTATTTCAAGTGGTAAAACTAGTCGTGCCTTGGCATCAAGGCGAATGCAATATTCCAGCTTCTTGTTTTGAACTTTCTTAGGCTTGTTTGATGTGAAGTACATCCCTGCCTATGAAGTAAATCCCTTCCGTTCACCATCTTTTTCACCATTGTTACACAGTTATTATGAATTTCCCACTATTTAATTGTTTCGGTTGGA
>Ga0180007_10004124_pt1 | contig 15601 bp, 14 predicted proteins | sample MM_PC_MetaG_FD_121122 | JGI IMG/M metagenome (GOLD analysis project Ga0180007, IMG submission 121122) | Groundwater microbial communities from the Aspo Hard Rock Laboratory (HRL) deep subsurface site, Sweden - MM_PC_MetaG | ecosystem: Environmental > Aquatic > Deep subsurface > Groundwater... | reverse complement strand
TTTCCTTACAATTTCAACCTTTTTATTAAATTTGGTTTCAAGATAAATTTTAAGCCCGGCAAGATATTCGAATCTAGGCTCTTTGAATTCTATAAAAAGATCAATATCACTATCTTTGTTTGGAGTTCCGAAGGCATATGAACCGAATAAACCGATTCCAATAACACCGTATTTATTACATAGGAAGTCCTTTTCGGTTTTTAAACCGTTTATTACATCGTTATGTGTAAGTTCTTTTTGCATTGGACTTATCTTTTTCAAGGTGGAACCGGGGGTTAACTATGGAACATTCTTTATATTTAAAGTTACTGTACATTAACGAAAAACTGTGTTGAGCAAACCCCATTCGGGGAGTTCGGAATTTTTTTAATACACCTCATCATGCTTTCCGATATCAACAAGAACAATCTAATCTTTCCCGCTATCCGGATCTTTGGCAAATGTAAATACAATACGGCAATCGTACTCGACCTGGCAGACCCAAAGTCCAAACAATTTTCCATGAAGTTTTTGAGCCTAAAGTGACGGATCAAATGGCTCTCTTGAAAGCTTTTCCAGTGCAAAGAAAATCTTCTCCTGTAAAACCGGATCTTTTCGTGTAGCCTTATTAAACCCGCTACGAAATCCATTTGACCATGATAGAGTGTACATCAACCTTTTAAGAGATCCTTTTTCAAATCTTCCACTGTTCCGAATTGTGCCCGCTTTTCTTGCACAGCTTGCAATGCTTCCTTTGCATTGGCTGCAATTTCATCACGCCTCTCTTCGGCAACACGCATTCTAAGAATCTCAAGAAGTTCCTCACGATCATCAAATGGAAGAGACTCCACTGCATCAATAGCCTTTTGAAAAGATGTTTCTTGATGGGAAATCATATTATCCTCTGCAAACCTCTTTCAATAAATACTTATTATATAAAAACATTAATGAAATTTATAATATTTCAAACCACCCTTTTTGTCAACATTCGGCAAAAACAGGGGAGGGCGCCCTTTATATCTATAGTTACTGTGCATCAATGAAAAACGGTTTACAGTTTACGGTTCGCAGTTTATGGTTCACGGTTTACAGTTCAAGGATTCAAAGGGTCAATCCCTCTGTTATAAGTAAATAGTCCGGATTTACTGAAGAACTGCTGTTTCTGCGTGCTTGTATGTTACCACGCAAATACACTTGCTCAAGAATCTCTTTCGCTTTCTCTGTTCGCTCCCATTTATCAAATGGCACAATAGCCGCCTTTTTCTTTCAGTATGCAGCTATCTGATGATACATTAAAAACCAGGCTATTTTGATATATTCGCTTCCCAAATTCTTCCAATCCGATGCTGAATATTGCCATATTTTATTATGCGATGTCTCAAAGCGGGTAGGTACAAAGACGATTTTTGAGGATTTTTTGCCAAAGACTTTCTCTGTAATCAATTTTATACGGCGCAAGTGAAAAGGGGAACTGACAAAGATAGCAGACTCCAACCCGTATTTGTCCATGATTTTTTTCGCTATCAGTGTTTCGATATGCGTATCTTCATAATAGGATTTGAATTTGAGGCCGGGTAAAAAAGGGGGTTGTCTCGAGGTTTCAAGCTTTGTGCTGAATGAAGTTGCAGACGTATCCAGAATTTGCCTGTAGGCAGGGATAAGAAGTAAAGTGGTAAATCCTTGTCTGATGATCAAATCCACTTCCTTTTTACGTGCCTTGTTATCTGACTCTGAGCCAATAAACAGTACAATAGCATCAGACTTGACCGGCTTGTCTGCATAAACGAGATATTTTGGGGCATACCAGAGCCCCCCCAAGGCAATTGTAACAACCAGTAAACCTGTTACTATTTTTATCTTATTGCGCATATGCAGCCAGGGGGATGTTCATCAGTACATAATAGTGAATTCTGAAAATTGAGCATTCTTCAAAGGTCTCGGCATTTTTCTCCATCCCTGCATACAGCTCCGCCCTCTCAGTTACAGCGTGAATCCTTTGCATAACACCCCCCCTTAAGCCAAAGAGCGGCGGTTAGTACTTACGCTTCACTTAGTACCATTAACACGAATGGGCTAAAATCTCATTTGTCGAAAGAATCGAAGACTTCCTGTGGTTGAGATTATAGCCTTTCTTAACCAAAATATGGTATTCTTCTAATGTCTTAAAACATGATATCGGATTAATGCAAAACCTTTTTACCCTCAAATTTCCTAAGCATGGTCTTATAACAAATATTTGTTAGTAAAACAATGCAATAGTTCTCAAATGTTATATTTTTTTTGCAATTTACTGTCTTTTTATCAACAGAAGAAGCAACAACTTAAAATATATTTTTATATAGTACGAAAACTGTGGGGTTTTGAGAATAATAGGAGAAAATTATAGGAGAGTTTTGAATAACTACCCGAAAATTGTTTTCCTGTAATATTTGCTTTAATTTTTAAATCCATAAAAGAAGTAATACAATAAGTTTGGTTTCTATTATCGTAAGGTTATTTTTAATATCTCAGCCGGATTAAATATATACTGCAATACTACTATCGTATAAGTTAAAAAAAGGGCAGGACCACCATTGATCCTGCCCGTGCTTCCCTTCAGACAATTCTTATTTTTTAATTTTTCTCTTTATACCAACTAAGCCTATCAGGCCGGAACCAAGCAGTAACAACGCTCCGGGGATTGGAACAGGTGTTGCGTCAAAGTGCCAGGTATACATTTCCTGGCCACCAAATGGGCTTAAAATAAATGTACCGGTATTTGCCACAGTATCAAGAGTAAATGCTCTCAAAGTTGCTGTATAGACTGAACCGAAAGCCGCAACATCGTAATCTTGGCTAGCATCCACACTCAGAACACCGGCAGCAATCGTGCCCGGCCCGGTCATTGGTGCAGGCCATGCCCATGTATTCAAACTATCATCAACACCTAAGCTAGTCGTGCTAATCGTTACCATACCCGGGGTCGTAAGATCGCCAGCTATAGTCATATCGAATGTAAAAGGCCCGAGAGTTGCCGTATTTGTCTCTGCCGGTTTTTCACAATAATAATCGATTGAAGCATTTGCCGAACCCACAATAAACAAAAAACATAAGAACATTAAAATAATAACTTTCTTCATTCTTTTCTCCTTTTCCTTTACTTGTCTGGTTAGTAGCTCTGCAATAGATATTAATTTTGAAGGGAAGCACATGCAGAACCAAGGAATATGTCTTGCCTGTGTTACTTATACTATTTGTTATGTACCTCTTTGTAAGTTATTTATCATCATCAATTCGAGCCAGTTTCAAAACGCCCCATTTTGGCCGATCTCTGTGTTGGGCTCAAATTTCAATCCTCGAAATACTAAATGTATTACTGTGGTTGATATTTTCACCCGCCTTGAGCTTGACCAAACTGAAACGTTTTGAAAGTGGCTCAATTCTTGTAAATATATTTTGGGACACATCTCACCTTACTTAATTTCCTGGATTGATTTAAAGATTATAGACACGTGCTTATTCTCTTTTGGTATGTGGAATTACTGCTCCAATGAACTTGCCTCCATCAAATTACTTATTTAACACAGGACAACCTACAGATAGCATACAGATTAACTAATAATGATTTATTTTTTTTATTTAGAAAAATGTGAGGTTTTAAATATTAATAACATTTATATTACCAATTAATATTATTAATAGCTCCAGTTGCAAAAAAACCCATTTGGGCTGATCTCTGCGTTGGGCTTAAATTTTAATCCTCGTAATACTTAATGTATTACTGTGGTTGATATTTTCTCCAACCTTGATCTATACCAAACTGAAATGTTTTGAAATTAGCTCTATTGATTGCAGGAAAAAGTGCCTGAACACTTTGTTTATTCGTTTTCTTTTGCTGCCGATCTCAAAGATTTATGCATCCTAATACTATTCTATTGAAGTGAGTATTGGCAGATGCGAAATACTATCGGAGCAATAACAGGCGATGCATCGTTTGTTATTCATATCTTAAAACTGTACCCAAATGCTGCAAGTCAGCTTTGTTTCCTGGTACGATAACCGGCCAGACAAAGGATGCCAGAGCCAAAAAGCCAAAAAGCGCCAGGCAGAGGTGTATGAACCGGCATAAGGTTGTCATCTCCATTGGCGTTATAAATATAAGTTTTTGAAAGCGCTGTCCAGGAAATAAGAAGTGAATCGTAGTGGTGGTTTGTCAGGCTCTCACCTAAGAACGCAATACTGAAAGGTGAAAGATAGCTGCCATCAACTTTCCTGAATGCCAACGCAACAAGATTTTTCCAATCTGAAGCTTCAGTAGTTGGCACTTCAATTATCAAGTCTGTAGAGGCTGCAAACATAGACCAAACCCCACTTCCTACTTTGTAAAATAAATCACCCAAAAGAGGATCGCTGAAATCAAGGATTGCAATATCTGCGTTTCCTTCATCACGACCATCATCGATTGCATAAAACTGAACTGCATAATCATCGATTGCATTGGACGGAACTGCCGCAGCCAGTGATGTAAGGCCAAAAACAATAAATGCCACAATGCTAGCAAATAAGACTTTTTTCATTGTTTACTTCCTCCTCAGGACTATCTGGTTTAAGCACTTACGCTTTATCAGGATTAATACGTTATTTATACTTGACTGTAATTACAACCCCACATTCACCGGGGTATAATTTACAAAGGATGCTTTAGGCTATATTATTTAACTACTCGTCTTTGTCTTTATTCTTAATACGCTTTAAACGTATTATATAGCGTTCTCTGAATAATTAATTGTGACTTTAAATTCATAGGAAAAGATTTTTTAGCAATTTATATAAATTTTTTATAAAGGTCAAGTAAAAAAACAGATCCCCAATTTTAATTTGCTTTTTGCACTGTACTTTTCCATAAGTAAATGGGATTTTGTAACCCAGGATTGAATGAAGCCGAATGGAATTACAATATGAGATATAATTTAACACCTCATGATTTGCTGAGTGTTTTGCTATAAATCGATAATGCGATAACCTTTAAGGCTCCAGGCTGCGAAAAAATTGTTCTGTGGGGAAATTATCCCAAAGTTTATTTTCGTCTCATGCCTGGTATTATTCAATACTGTTGAGCTTTTAATTTAAATTATTTTATGTAGCAAAACATGTACCAACTGTAACCATTTAGCATAATGTTCTGATATTAAACATTATTTAAATATTTCGGGTTGCAGATTAAATGAACCAGTTGAAGGGTATTTCATACGTAATGATTAGGTAAAGACATACATTGTTTTTTAACTGCTTTAAATAATACAAATATTATTTGGAGGCAAACCCATACACTTTTTTACTCTAGCATAATTTGCTTTATCTATATCATGCATTTTTAATATCTTCATAGGCACAAATATAACGCGAATACGCAAAAAGAGAATCTTATCTATCTTCAGGATACCGCAGCTTCCGATTTGAATTTACGCTCCCATTCCCAGGCCGTGCGGATAATAAAGTCCAAATCATCATGGCTGGGTAACCAGCCTGTTTTATTTCTGAGGCGGTCGCTGTTGGCAATGAGGGCTGGGGGATCTCCGGCACGACGACCGGTCTCAAGTACGGGGAAATCGATCCCGGTAACTCGTTTGGCAGTTGCCACTACTTCCTTTACGGAGAAACCGTGTCCATAACCACAATTCATGATATCAGATCCCTTTCCGGCCATGAGATATTCCAATGCCCTGATGTGTGCATCCGCAAGGTCGTTAACATGGATATAATCCCTGATACAGGTTCCGTCCGACGTAGGGTAATCAGTACCAAAGATGTAGAGCTTTTCGTATTCTCCCTTGGCAGTCTTTAAAGCCCGGGTGATAAGATGTGTTGCTTTCGCATATGCCTGGCCTATGCGGCCTTCGGGATCTGCACCGGCAACGTTAAAGTATCGCAGGGCAATGTAGCGAAAAGATCCCGACTTCGCCAGATCCTGAAGGATACCTTCCACCATGACCTTGGACGCCCCATATGGATTGATGGGACACAACGGAGCCGTCTCTGCAACTGGGATTGTTTCCGGAATGCCATAAACAGCGGCAGTTGAGGAATAGACCAGTTGCGTAATACCGCAACTAATCATAGCCTGAAGGAGATTCAGACTATTAGCAACGTTATTCTGGTAGTATAGTAATGGTATACGCACAGATTCTTCCACCTGTATGGATGCAGCGAAATGGATAACTGCCTCAGGCTGGAAATCATTTAAGGTCTTTTCAAGATATTTCTGATCGGCAAGATCCCCCTGCACAAGTTTACCGTAAAGGACGGCCCAGGGATGCCCTGTGCTTAAGTTATCATATACCAGGATATCATGCCCCAGCAAACCCAGTGCCTTAACAATATGGCTGCCGATATATCCGGCACCGCCCGTGACAAAGATTTTCATTATGGTATATACCCTTCTCTCGCTTATATTCCGCCCTCTCAATTGCAGTATATTAAGTGGGAGAATATCGTTAATATTATGGCATTATGGTATATGAAACGAGATTGCCATCTGCTTTTGCTGATGCTTTGAGGATTCAAGTCTAAAATACAAGTATAATTTAACTTGGCCACAGGAGCCCTTTCAATCTATTACCAGATATTTAACTTTTGTCAAAATAATATTCCGATTCAATTTGTAATTGTTTGGCTATGAGTGCGCATACAAATTTCAGGAAGAAAAAGATTAAGAAGATACATTCTCCGGTAGTTTATAATCCCTGAAAAATTTCCATATGATCTCATTGGCATCAAGATTTACTGCAGTTTTGCCGAATATTTTTTCAGGAAAGAACTTAGGCCTTCCGGGCCAGGTATGGCCGCCTTCTTCTATTTTGTAAAATACTACTTTTACTTCTTCCCTACCTTTTCCATACACATAGCATTTTATCGAAAGATCCGATGGCCCTTTTTCCAGTTCGGTATAAACAGGTTCAGGATCACAGCCGTTTTTATCTACCCACCATTGCACAAACTCTTCGGAAGACAAACTCGCCCCCTTATAAGTACCGGCAGTTCCGCCTTCATAATAAGCGAATACATCGCTTGTCCCATGAAAATATATTACAGGCACAGAACGATCCGGGTGCCACTTTTTGTCCATATCTTTAAAGATTGTTGCGGAAACAGGAGCTATAGCCGTTATCTTATTTGCAATGGCAGCTGCCAAATAAATGGCCATGCCACCGCCGTTAGAATATCCTGTTACATAAACACGACTTGGATCGACGTTCGCTTTTTCTATTAATTCATCAATTAATGCCGATAAGAACGATACATCGTCTACTTCCGGTATCCGGCAGTCATTCCAATGCAGCCTGTCTTTATATGTTCCTATCGCATCGGGATATACAACCACAAAGTTTTTTTCATCGGCGGTATCGGACCAACCTGTAATTCTCTCCATTTGCAGGCCTGTCATTTGTCCACCATGAAGCATCAATACTAAAGGCAGGCGATTACCGGGCGTAAAGCCCACAGGCATATAAACACGGTATGTACGCTTTCGATCATCGAACATCATTGAACGATCATACTTGCCGGGAGACTCAATTACTTCTTGTAATGCATATTGCTCCCGAAGCACACGTTTTAATTTCTTGCCTGAAGTTGAAGAAGGGATCTCATCTATAAAGATTACTTCCTTTGGCTTTTTATGCGATGCGAGCTTATCTTTAACATAATCTGTGATATCCTGCTCACAGACAGTAGAATTTTCTTTGGGAACCACATAAGCAACGAGTCTTTCTCCCCAATTCTGATCGGGCACACCGATTACCGAAGCATCGTAAACATCCTTATGACTGTGCAGCACTTCCTCTATCTCGGCAGGATAGATATTAACGCCGCCGGATATAACCATATCAACATCCCTGTCTGCAATATAGTAATAACCGTCCTTATCCATACTGGCCATATCGCCTACCGTAAAATAGCCGTCATAATAATTTGCTTTTGTTGCTTCGTGATTTTCATGATAGCCGCTTAACAGAAAAGAGCTCTTCACATATATTTTTCCTACTTCTCCAATCTGAACCTCATTATTATTTTCATCAAGCAACTTGATATCTACACCTGGGGCTGCCTTTCCGCAGCTTCCCGGCTTTTTCAGTTGTTCTTCAGGTATCATAAATGTCACACAGCTAAGTTCGGTTCCTCCATACATCTCATAAATTTTATCGTTTCCGAATATCTCAACCGCTTTTTTCTTAAGAGCAAAGGGGAAAGCTTCCCCGGTTACTATTATCAGGCGAAGAGAAGAAACATCATATTTTTTTAATATTTCTTCGGGCAAACTGCAGATCCGGTTCAACATCGTAGGAACAACAAAAGTAGTTGTAATACGATGTTTTTGTATAAGTTCAAGAAAATTTACGGCATCAAATTTCGTCATAATTACAACAGGGTTTCCAAAAAGAAAAGAACAGCTTGCAAAACTCAAAGGAGCGGTATGGCACAAAGGGCCTGCCACAATGTGTTTATCGCTAAAATCCCAACCTGTTATGAATGCATACAAAAGCATCATGTTTAATCTGTTTTTACTGTTTCTGACAACCCCTTTTGGTCTGCCTGTTGTGCCGGAAGTATATATCAATGAAGATGCCATTCCAAGAGAAGGATTTTGCAAACCAGGATCAGTATCATTATCAGCATTGATAAGATCTTTAAATCCAATTGAGTCTGATTTTGCAGGCCCGTTCGCACAAACATATATCAGGTCAGAGTTTTCGATTTTATCCTTAGCACCGGAAATTATCTTTTCAAATTTATGATCGTAAATCAAAATCTTTGATTTAGAATCATTTACAATATGAGCAACCTCATCTTCTTTAAAACGATAATTAATAAATACGGGCGTAGTAAATATTTTACCACATGCATGCCATATATATATCATCTCCGGACAATTTGACATAAGAACCGAAACCCTGGAATTGGCTGCAATTTTATGCTGCAATAAAGAATTAGCTAAAATATTACCGGTTTTATCAAGCTCTTTATATGAGACAGTAATATCTTCCATAATAATAGCCGGATGTTCCGGGATTCTTTTTGCGTGATTTGCTATCCCAAGCATTTCTGTGCCAATGTTTTTTATATAATCATCAAGATCCATATTATATTCTCAATTCGATCACTTATTTTATAAATATTATGTACCAAACCCTGGCATGGTCAAGAAAATTTCCTTCATCAAAGTCATACTTTATCTTTCGTATTATAATATCAACTATTGTAAATCCAGCGATAAAGTAATAATTATAAAATATTTTAAAGATTGCTAAGAATTAAAAAGGAAATCAGGATGAAAAAACAGGTTGTTGTGAGATTTGCACCAAGCCCCACCGGTTATTTGCATATTGGAGGTGCGAGAACTGCGATCTTTAACTGGCTTTATGCACGTAAAACCGGCGGCAAATTCATATTAAGAATTGAAGATACAGATGCCGAAAGATCCACGGAAAATTCTATAGAAGGAATAATTGAAGGATTAAAATGGCTCGGACTTTTATGGGATGAAGGCCCGAATTTTCAGAGCCAACACATTGAAGAACATCAAAGGGCTGCACAAAAACTTCTTGAAACCGGTTATGCGTATAAATGTTTCTGCACTAAAGAAGATATCGAAACAAAACGTGAAGACGCGCTTAAATCTAAAACAACTTACTCCTATGACAGGACATGCCGGAATCTTACCTGTGATCAGACTGCAAAAAAAGAAGCTGACGGATTGCCTTATGCAATCAGGCTGAAAGTTCCTGATGGTCCAGGCAGTGTAGTTTTTAATGATGCAGTTTATGGAACAATAGAAAAAAAATATGCCGATATGGAAGATTTTATCATTGTGCGTTCAAATGGAAAACCTTTATATGTGCTTTCAAATGCGGTTGACGATATAAGGGATAAGGTTACGCATATCATTCGCGGTCAGGACGGACTTGCCAATACGCCCAAGCAGATACTCTTATACAATGCTCTTGGTGCGACTTTGCCGGTTTTTGCACACATGTCTTTAACCCTTGATCCTAAGAAAGCAAAAATATCCAAACGAAACCACGGTGAACTTGTAGCCGTACATTTTTACAGACAAAACGGCTTTTTGCCCTGGGCGCTTGTTAATTTCCTGGTGCTTTTAGGCTGGGCAACAACTGAGTCAAAAGAAATTTTTTCAAAAGAAGAGCTTATCGAAGCGTTTTCTTTAGAGGGAATAAGCCGGGCAAATTCCGTTTTTAACATTAACAAGGATGATCCAAAGTACTTTACCGATCCTAAAGCTATAAATGTCAATGCCCATTATTTAAGAACAATTCCTGTAGAAGAGCTTTTGCCTTATGTAAAAAAACAGCTTGAAGGCGGGAGTTTGTGGAATGACGAATTTGAAACAAATCGAAAAAAGGAATTTATCGATATAATTGGTCTTGTCCGCAGCAGGTTTCATCTGTTAACTGATTTTACAACAACAGGCAGGGCATATTTTTCAGATGATTACCCAATAAATGCTGATGCATTGAAGAAGAACATTCTTAAGCATCCGGAACTAATAAATTGGCTTTCTAATCTTGCTGACAGGATAAATACAATAGAAAATTTCAATGCCAAAACGATTGAAAAGGTGATTATGGATATGGCAGGTGATATCGGCACTAAACCCGGAATCCTTGTAAACGGTATTCGCATTGCCGTAACAGGCCAGGCTGTTGGGCCTGATTTTATAAAATCTCTTATTACAATCGGACAGAATAAAGTGACGGAACGTCTGGCAAAAAGTCCTTTGTTATTTGAAGATGCAATTTCTTAAAAACATAAACTTTGAGCCACTTTCAAAACGTTTCAGTTTGGTCAAGCTCAAGGCGGGCGAAAATTTCAACCGCAGGAATACATTAAGTATTTCGAGGATTGAAATTTGAGCCCAACGCAGAGATCGGCCAAAATGGGGCGTTTTGAAACTGGCTCCTTTGAGTATTATTTATGAACATTTCATATCTTCTGGTAAACAGTGCAGGAAAATATCCGGATAAGACAGCAATTATTTCGGAAGATAAAGTATTTTCGTATAAAGAATTTAATGCAAGAGTAAACTGTCTGGCTGACGCTATGAGGCAACACGATCTTAAAGCAGGAGACCGGGTTGCAATAATGTTTTTCAACAGCCATCAGTTTGCAGAAGTATATTTTGCCGCTATAAAATCCGGAGCGGTTGCAACACCGGTCAATTTTCGTTTTGTGGCAGATGAGATCGAATACATTATAAATCATTCCGAAACCGATTTCTTTTTCTTTGGGAAAGAGTTCGAAGAAACAATTTCTTCTGCTTGCCGCACACTGCCGGCAGTAAAGCATTTTGTATGCGTGGATGCACAAAAAGATGGTTTCGCCCATGATTATGAAATGTTTTTGTCTTACGGAAAAGCGGATGAAAATTTGGTTGATGCAAAAGAAAACGATCCCTGCCAAATAATGTATACATCAGGCACAACCGGAAAACCAAAAGGTGCGGTTATTACCCACGGCAATATCTTATGGAATCTCCATAATACAATTTTGGGCAGAGAAGACCGGAGCAAAGAAGTATCTCTGATCATCGGCCCTATGTATCATACGGCCGGTTTGAATAATCATTTTACCATACAGATAGCCTTAGGCGGTACATGCATTCTGATTAAAAAATTCGAGCCTGAAACTGTATTAAGATATATCGAAGAAAAAAGTGTGAATGTTATATCCGGCGCCCCCTCTATGTTTAACATACTACTCCAACACCCGAAGCTTGATGATTATAACACTTCCTCCATTACCAAATGCACATCAGGAGCAGCTATACTGCCTGTTGAGGTCAAGAAAAAACTTTTAAAAGTTTTTCCCAATTCAAACGGAGTTTATGATGTGTATGGGTGTACCGAGGCATCTCCAACTATTACCATATTAAAAGGAAATGATTCTTTTAGAAAGCACGGATCAGTGGGACGTGCCGTAAATTTCTTGCAGGCCAGAGTGGTTGATGAAGATGGAAATTCCATGCCTGCGGATCAAGCCGGAGAGCTTATCTGCAAAGGTCCGAATATAATGCAGGAATACTACAAAGACAGCAAAGCAACAAAAGAAGCGATTAAAAACGGTTGGCTTTATACCGGAGATATGGCAACAGTAGATAAAGAAGGGTATTTCTATATAGTGGACAGGAAGAAAGACATGATTTCAAGCGGAGGGGAAAATATTTATCCGCGAGAGATTGAAGAAGTACTTTTCGGACATCCGGCTATTGCTGATGCAGCCGTTGTCGGAATTCCCGATGCCGTTTGGGGTGAAACCGTCAAGGCTTTTGTGGTTTTGAAAACAGGAATGACTATGAGTGAGCAGGAAGTTATAAATTATTGTAAAAAGCACCTTGCAAGTTACAAAAAGCCAAGAGCGGTAAGTTTTGTTGAATCCATTCCTAAAAATCCGTCAGGTAAAGTCTTGAAAAGGCTGCTTAAAGAACTTTAGGTAAAACGTGGGAAATCCGTCTTGACAACATGCTTACCATCAGGTAGCAAACTCCATGACTTGGATTAATCAGGGATTTATCAAAACTGCATACAGGAAAACAAAGAAAGAAGCTCTTTGGGTCATTAAAGAGGAAGTTAAATCATTACCTAAGATTCCCCCTTAAAAAAGGGGGATTAAGGGGGTTGTAATAGAGATATTATATAACACGGAATTGAAGACACTGTCAGTATTATGAATTTCCGGAGGATATGATACGATAACGGGCATTAAACAACCCCCTAGCCCCCTTTGTTAAGGGGGAATTTACTTGACTGCACCTCCGAGAGGATTATATGAAGCCTAAATGCGGTTAACCTGTTGGATTAATACATCCGGCTTGTCTTAATTAAATATCTGAAAACAGGATAAAAGAATGAAAAAACTAACATCAATAGGTACAGGGACTAAACTGTGCGCAGTTATTGGAAACCCAATTTCTCACAGCCTTTCACCAGCTATACATAACGCAGGTTATGATGCACTTGATCTGGATTTTGTTTATGTGTCATTTAGGGTTGAAGATGTAAAAAATGCATTGTCCGGTATGAGAGAGCTTGAAAATTTCAGGGGGATGAGTGTTACTATTCCACATAAAATTGCAATAATTGATCTTGTGGATGAAATATCTGATCTGGATAAAAATATAGGTTCCATAAATACAGTTATAAATGAAAACGGCAAACTGTTCGGTTTGGGTACAGATGGACCTGGTGCTCTTAAGGCAATCCGCAATGCAGGTGTGAATCTTGAAGGGAAAAATGTATTGATGCTTGGTTCAGGCGGTGCAGCACGCGCTATAGCGTTTACTATAGCACATAATACAGGCCTTGCAAAACTCACACTTCTTGATATCGACGCTGATATGCTAAAAAAACTGGCCTCTGATCTTAAAGCAGGTACAGATACATCTATTGATTCGGATATGCTTACAGATGAAACTTTATCTGCAAATATGAAAGACGCAAATCTTGTTATACACTGCACACCAATCGGAATGCACCCAAAGGAAGATGCCTCACTTGTTCCGGCAGATCTGTTTAAGCCAGGACAGGTAATTTTTGATGTTGTTTATACTCCGCTTAAAACAAAACTGCTGAAAGACGCAGAAGCTCACGGTCTTAAAACTATTTCCGGGGTAGAAATGTTTATCAATCAGGCAGTACTTCAATTTGAACGCTTTACCGGTGTAAATGCTCCGGAAGAAGTAATGCGCAAAGTGGTTATGGAGCATCTTAACTCATGAATATTGTATTGATAGGATACCGCGGAACAGGAAAAAGTGAAGTTGCAAAAGTTCTCTCCGAAAAACTCAAAATGAAAAGCATAGGCATGGATGCCGAAATTGTTAATAAAGCAGGTCTTACAATTCCGCAAATTGTTGAAAAATACGGCTGGGATAAATTCCGCAGCATAGAAACAGAAATTGCCCTTGGTGTTTCAAAGCTTGATAATGTTATCGTTGATACCGGAGGAGGCGTTATTGAGCGGCCGGAAAACATTGAAGCTCTTAAAAAAAACGGAATCATATTCTGGCTAAAGGCTTCTGTGGATGTTATTGTTGCACGCATTGAATCCGGAACCGAGCGGCCTGCTTTAACTCAAGGAAAAACATTTACCGAAGAAGTTGCAGAGGTTCTTGACAGAAGAACAGCTAAATACAAAAGCGCTGCTAAACATGAAATAGATACTGACCATATAACTCCAAATCAGGTTTCAGACAGGATTGTTGAAATCCTGAATAAGAAATAGCGAATACTCCTTCCTGGTCTGGTGTTGTTCTTTTTTTACGAGTTAATAAATCCTGCATTTGTAAATTTCCATCTTTTCAATTTATCACTCAACCATCTTACAATTATATCTGTTTTACTACCCAAATAAACTCCATCACTTGAAAATTTTCCCGCCATAGAAAATGATCATTATTTTGGCACAACCGTCAAAATAATGACGCAAAATTCCTTCCTGGTTAACTTATATGTAAATTTGCAGGAGGAATAATTTATTTTTATTTTTATTTAAAGTTTGCCTATATGAGTTATATACCTCCATCCAACTAACAGGAATAATACCTATTAAATTATACTAAACAAATATCGTTACTATCATTAGCAGTAAAACCTTAATTGCCTTAATAAACATACCTGATGTTTCGGCATCCAACTTGCTTTATGTAGATTCAAATTGCCTGTGGTTACTACGAGAGCTCTGATTAACTCTGGTTTGCCATATCGGATAAGGGAACAAAAAATTAATTTTAATGGATGCAAAGCAAAGCTTTCACTACAAGCTAAAGTTATCAAACTTTGCTTCCGATAGGAGAAGATAACAAAAGCTGATTTATTAAATCAAGTTAAATCGAGGCAGAAAGGTGTGTCACAGATTGGTCTGATAATTTTGGGTTATTATCTATAGCATCAGTCAAATATTATTATTTAAGGAGGAAACATGGTTAGAAGGAGGAAAACATTATGAAAGTAAAAGGGTTAATGGGAATTTTTATTATTGGGTTGGTTTTACTCGTTCCGCTTGCAGGAGCAGTATCGGCAGGCGATGTGCAAATAATTGCAAATAAGAATGTATCCATAAGTTATATCTCACCGGATATGCTCAAGGATATTTTTCTTGGCAAGAAAAATACATGGGACAATGGGGCAAGCATATATTTTGTGACTCTGGATTCAGGGCAACCACACGATGATTTTCTTAAAACCTATCTTCAAAAATCCAATGCACAGTTTAACAACTACTGGAAAAAACAGGTATTCACCGGCCAGGGCAGTATGCCAAAAACCTTTAGTTCGGACAAAGCTATGATAGATTTTGTTGCAGGCACTAATGGGGCCATTGGATACGTTTCGGGTACAGCAGACACCGGAACGGTTAAAATCATTACAGTAAAATAAGAGGGGGAACATTGATATGAAAAAAATATTAATATTTATAGCAGCATTTATGACAATTGGATTTGGCTCTAATGCTTTAGCTGTGGAAGCTGATGTGCTGGGCGGTGTTTCAATTCACGGCTTTATATCCCAGGGAGTCTTGATAAGCCATGAGTATAATTACCTGACTCACAACAGCAGAACCGGCAGCT
>Ga0180007_10004123_pt1 | contig 15602 bp, 8 predicted proteins | sample MM_PC_MetaG_FD_121122 | JGI IMG/M metagenome (GOLD analysis project Ga0180007, IMG submission 121122) | Groundwater microbial communities from the Aspo Hard Rock Laboratory (HRL) deep subsurface site, Sweden - MM_PC_MetaG | ecosystem: Environmental > Aquatic > Deep subsurface > Groundwater... | reverse complement strand
TCCCAGCATTTGTCGTAGATCTCCTTCACGTTCGACTCGCAGCCCGGGGTGGCGATGACTTCGGCGCCGATTTCCTCGAGCCACTCGAAGCGCTCACGGCTCATCTCCTCGGGCAGGATGGCGATCGATGTGCAGCCCATCAAGTACGAATCGAAGGCTCCGCCGCGGCAGTAGTTGCCTGTCGAGGGCCAGACCGCCTTGTGGTACGAGGGGTCGAACTCGCCGCTGACCAGCTTGGGTGCGAGGCAACCGTAGGCCGCTCCCACCTTGTGGGCGCCGGTGGGAAACCACTTGCCGACCAGCGCCACGATGCGGGCGTCGACACCGGTCAGGGCGCTCGGCAGCTCCACGGCGTTGACGTCGCCGAAGAGTCCGCCGCGCTCCTTGGGCTCGTTCTTCCAGGTGATGCGAAACAGGTTCAGCGGGTCGAGATCCCACAGTCCCAGGTCGACGAGGCGGGCGCGGACTTTTTCCGGCACCAGCGACGGATCCCTCATCTGGGCGAAAGTCGGCAGCGCAATGCCGCGTTCGCGATAACGAGCGACGGCGCGGGCGCGGACTTCGGGGTTCAGCACGGTGTCGATGATCGGAATCATGGATGATCTCCCGGCCTACGACCGCTCCAGGGCGTCCCAGAGTCGTCGGGCCTGTTCGCGGCAGAGCCGCAGGGTTTCAGGTTCGTCGATGGAAAGGAATTCGCCGTCCCTCAGGACGACACGGCCGTCGGCGACGACCGTCCGCACGTGACGGGCGTCGAGGCCGAAGAAGGCGTGGCCGAGGATGTTGTCCCCGCTCAGAGGCGTCGGCGTCCGGTAGTCGAGCAGCACGAGATCGTTGCGGCGGCTCGCAGCCGGGAGGTGACGTTCGAGGTAGCGTTGATTGTTGAACAGACGCGACAGAGCCGTGTCGGGGCTTAACCCCTCGCTGGATCGGCCCTCGAAGAACGCCGCCCGCATGCTGCGCAGCATGTCGCCGTGCATACCGTCGGTACCCACGAGGATGCGATCGGGCGGGAGCCCGTCCGAGCGGAACACACCGACGGCGTTGTTCTGATTGCTCTCGGGATTCTGCACGATCCAGGCCTCGGATTCAGCCAGCAAGGTGCGCTCCTGGTCGTCGAGGTGAAGTCCGTGCACTACCAGGGTGCCCGGCTGGTCGAGCACGCCGTGGCGGTGCAGTCTCTCGACGACCCGGCAGTCGTGCTCGGCGAGGCATCGCTCCTGGTCGACGGCGTCCTCGGCGACATGGAGGTGGAGCCCGGCGCCGTGCCGTGCGGCGAGTTCGACGGCTCGTTTCAGCAGATCGTCACCCACGGTGAACGAGGCGTGCAACCCGACGTGGCCGGGGTTCCCGGCTGCGATCCAGGCATCGGTTTCAGCCAAACCCTGTTCGACACTCTGTGGCCCGTCGCGATCGGAAAGCTCGTAGCACAAGGCGTGAGCGAGACCGAGTTCGTCGAGCCCCGAGGCCAGCGCGCCGAGGGATCCGGTCACGTTCAGCGGAGATGCGTGATGATCGACGATGCAGGTCACGCCGCAGCGCAGCGCATCCATGCCGCCGGCCAGGGCCGAGGCTCGGATCATGTCGAGATCGAGGCGTTTGTCGATTCGCCACCACACGAGTTCGAGGATTTCGGCGAAGTTGCGCGGCGCTCGCGGGGGCGCGGGCATGCCGCGGGCCAGGGACGAGTAGAGGTGGTGATGGGCGCAGGTCAGCCCTTCGATCGCCAGCATGCCGCCGGCGTCGAGGATCTCGGCGCCGGGGGCGGGAGGCTCGGCCGTGGGCATGATCCTGCCGCCGGGGCCCGACTCGACGATCAGGTCTCCGCGGGAGATTTCGCCGGATCGCTGATCCCAGAACGTTGCGTCGCGGACGTGCAGGGTCATGACGCCACCTCCGGCAGGCTCATGGGCAATGAATGGCGAGGGATGCCGTCGAAGGCCGTCAGCGCGTTGCCCACCGCACCCGCCGTCGGGACCAGGCCCACTTCACCCACGCCCTTGGCTCCGTACGGACCAAGAGGATCGCCGACTTCCACGCCGATTACCTCGACCTCGGGCATCTCGTGCATGGGAATCATGCCGAGGTCGCGCAGCCTGGTGCTGACAAGGTGGCCGTTCACCTGGGGCAGGTCCTCGCTCAGGGCGTAACCCAGGCCCATGTGGACCGATCCGACGATCTGGCCGCGGAACAGCACGGGGTTCATGATGCGTCCGGCGTCGTGGGCTGCGACGACACGGTCGATCTTGCCCTGCTCGTCAAGGATGACCAGCTGGGTAGCGTAGCTGTACGAGTAGTGAGTGACGACCCGCCCCGGCGCGCCAGGCTTGGTGGAGCCGTCGAAGCTCCAGCGGCCGGGATAGGTGCGCCCGACCAGATCGGTGAGGTTCGAGTGTGCAAGGTCCCGGTTCAGGGCCTTGGCTGCTTCGATCAGTGCGTTGCCGACCAGCGAGGTGCCGCGGCTCGACGTCGTCATCCCCGACTCGGCATCCGATGCGGTGGTCGTGATCACTTCGACGATGTCGGGGGAGATGCCGGTTTCCTGGGCCAGCACCTGCTGCGCGACGGTGTGCACGCCCTGGCCCATCTCGGTCCAGCCGTGGTGCACGATGACACGGTCGGCGGCGGCGATCTCGATCTTCACTTCGCACCAGTCGCTCATGCCGTTGCCGACACCGCAGTTCTTGATGCCGCAGCCGAGCCCGACCGCACGTCCCGCGGCGAGGGCCTCGTCGTAGGCGTCCTTGATCGCTACGAGGGTGGCGCGCACGCCGACGCCGGCCAGAAGCACCTGGCCGGTGGCGGTCAGCGAGCCTTCAGTCAGGGCGTTGTCGAGACGGAACTGCCAGGGATCGAACCCGCCCATGCGGCACAATTCGTCGATGCTGCGCTCCATCGCGAAGGAGGCCTGGTTGGCGCCGAAACCTCGCATGGCTCCGCAGGGCACGTTGTTGGTCGAGACCGCTTCGGCGATCACGTCCACGGAGGGGGCGTGGTAGGCGCCGGTGCAGTGACCGGCCGCCCGTTCAAGCACCTTGCCGCCCACCGAGGCGTAGGCGCCCGTGTCGCCGAGGATGCGGGCGCGCACGGCGGTCAGTTTTCCCTCGGCGTCGCAACCCACGGCGTAGTCCATGCGGATGGGATGACGTTTGGGATGCATGCGGATCGATTCGTTGCGGTCGAGCTTGACCTTGACCGGTCTTCCGAGTCGGAACGCGGCGAGGGCTGCGTGTCCCTGGATCGACAGGTCTTCCTTGCCGCCGAAGGCGCCGCCGGCGGCCCACTGGCGCACGACGACACGATCGAGGGGCAGGTCGAGCAGCGACGCGATCTGCCGCCGGTCCACGTACACGCCTTGTCCCTGGCTGTGCACCAGCACGCCTTGTCCGACGGGTTCGGCGACGCAAGCCTCGACTTCGAGGAATGCGTGCTCGATGCGTTGGGTTGTGAAGACGCCGCGCGCCACGTGGGCCGACCCGCCGAGGACGGTGTCGATGTCGCCACCGCGTTTCACTTCGCTGCGTTCGACCAGGTTGCCGTCTTCGTGCACGAGAATGGGGCTCGACAGGGCCGATTCCGGGTCGCACAAGGGCTCGAGCACTTCATAGTCCACGGCGATCGCGTTGGCGGCGGCTCGGGCTTGTTCTTCGGTTTCGGCCACGACGAGAGCCAGCACGTCGCCGACGTAGCGGGTAATCTCGCCGGGGAGCACCATCAGGGGCCAGTCTTTCAGGATCAATCCCTGGTGCCTCTGTCCGGGAACGTCGGCGCCGGTCAGGATGGCGATCACGCCCGGCATGGCGGCGGCGACGACGGTATCGATCGTGAGGACGCGGGCTCGAGGATGGTCGCTCAGGTGCACGGCGCCGTGGACCATGCCCTCGAGGCGGAGGTCGTCCACGAAGGGGCTTTCGCCGATGGCCTTGCGGTAGGCGTCGTACTTGGGGTGATCGCGACCGATGCCGCCGGCGGACGGGAGACCCGTCGGGGCGTTGTCGCGCAGGGCGGTGGCGGCGTCGAGGACCGCGTCGATGATCGCTTCGTAGCCGGTGCAGCGGCACCAGTGTCGGCGCAGGGCCTTGACGACGTCGTCCCGTGTGGGATTCGGGTTGGAGTCGAGCAGGACCCGCGTGCTGGTCAGATAACCCGGCGTGCAGAATCCGCATTGGACGGCGCCGCGCTTGACGTACGCCTCGCCGATGATGCGCCGCACGCTCTCGGGCCAGCCTTCGAGGGTGGTGATCGCCCCGCCGTCGAGTTTCCGCATGGGCGTGGTGCAGCTCAGCTTGCTCTTGCCGTCGATCTCCACGGCGCAGGCCCAGCAAAAGGCCTGGGATGAACAGCCGTCCTTGACTGAGAGGGCGTGCCCGTCCTCGCGCAGCCAGGAGAGTAGGCTGCGCTCGCCATCGCCGTGGTAGGCGATGGGCTGCCCGTTCAGTTCGAAGTGAACGGTGCTCATGATGCTGGCTCTCCTTCGATGATTCTGGCGTAGTTGTCCGGGTCGGTGGCGCCCTCGGTGTTGATCAGCAGGACGCGGCTGCGCGGGCCGAGGCCCGATGCGTCACGGGCCTCGGACAGTTCGGGAGCCTGGAGCAGGGCGAGGAGTCCCGCGAGAGTCGATGCGCCCGATTCTCCCGATTCCACACCGTGCCGATGGTAGAGACGCATGGCCTGCTCGGCGTACGTATCCTCGACGGCCAGGAACAGATCCATGGCGTCGCGTATCAGCGGCCAGGCCAGCAGCGACGGGATGCCGCAGTTCAAGCCGGCCATGATCGAGCGTTGGCTGCCGGCGGCGGGATGAGGCCGACCGTCACCTGCCAGGATCGATTCCAGAAAACAGGCCGACTCCTCGGGCTCGACGCAGATCAACTGCGGGCGTTCGTCGCCGAACGTCTGGACATGGTAGGCGGCGCCAGCGGCGGCGAGCCCGCCCACGCCGGCGGGCAGGACGACGAAGTCGAGAGGGGCGTCGAGTTGTTCGGCGATCTCGGTGAAGATCGTGCTGTAACCGGTCATGATGAAGCCGGGCACTTCCATAAAGCCGGGGTAGGCCGTATCCGCGATGACCTGCCAACCATGCTTGGCCGCCGAGGCGGCGCAGGCGGTCACGCAGTCGTCAAAAGTCCCGTCGATCAGGCGGGCCTCGGCGCCTTCGGCTTCGATGTGGGCGATCCTAGCGGCGGCTGTGTCGGCGGGCAGGAAGATGACGGCCTTCTGGCCCAGCATGCGTGCGGTCCAGGCCACCGCCCGGCCGTGATTGCCGTCGGTGGCGGCGGTGAACACGACTTCGCCCAGAGCGTCGCGCACGGCGGCATCGCGAAAGGCGGATGGCGGCAGGTCGTGACCCGTGCGTTCGCGCCATCGGCGTTTGAGCACCGAATAGACGGCGAAGCTCGCGCCGAGTCCTTTGAACGCCTGGATCCCGAATCGCCCGGACTCGTCCTTGACCAGCACGGCGCCCAGACCCAGCTCGGTGGCCAGGTCGGGCAGGTCGAGCAACGGGGAGGGTTGGTATCCCGGCAGGGCCCGGTGCAGCGGACGGGCAGCCCTTTCCAGGATCAAATCGAGGAACGCCAATTCTGGGGCGCTCCAATCGGGATTGCCACGGCGGAAGGGGTTGAGGGTGATCCGAGCCATGCTACTCCTCTCCAATGTCGCGGGCCAGGGGGCCGTTGCCGAGACCGGCGAGCAGCACGCTCATCTCGGCCGCGTGCTGCAGATCGATCGTCGCGGTGGCGTCATCGAGGAACTCGAATCCGCGAACGGCGAACGTGCTGGCGTCGAGCATCACGAGCGCTTCGGGCGTCTCGTACTGCAGCAGATCGTCGTGGAGGGTGAGCGATTCCTCCCTGTCGTCGTGCCGCGAGCTGATGCGCACGTCGTGGCCGGCGCGCTCGATGAGGTAGATCTCGCGATCGAGCTCGAAGGTGGCTCGATCGGCTGCAAGGCGCGGCTTGTCGAGCCATGGTGAGCCGACGGTGGGACAGAAGGTAACGCAGTTGCCGCACTGGTTGCACCAGTCGGCGATCACGGCGGTCTGGCGGCCCTGCTTCAACACGAACGGCGTGTCGATCTCCATCGCTCCATCACGGTGGATCAGGACGGTCGACAGACGGCGGGATTCGACGTCGTAGCCCATGAAAGCCCGGTTGGGGCACACCGTCACGCAGACGTCGCACACATCCGAGCAGTCGAGGCAGCGGGCGGCCTCGGCGCGGACCTGCTCGTCGGAGAGTTCGCCGATGACAAGGTTGAAGTCGTTCTTCGTCTCGGGAAATCTCAGGACGGGCCGCTCGGCCGGAATCATGCGCGCGGCACGGTCCTGCAGCGAGGCGGGCGAGTCGGTGCGGACGGCACGCTGCTGTGGCGGGAATCCTTCCCCGCCGAACGAGCGCAGGATCGCGTCGGCTGCCATGCGGCCGTCGCCGATGGCGTCGATCAGGCTGGCCGGGCCGCGCAGCGCGTCGCCGCCGATGAACACGTCTTCGAGCGAATCGTCTCCCGGCAAGAAGTCGCAATCGACGATCTGGCCCACCGCGGGAATGACGGTGTCGACCGTGAGTTCGGTGGTCTCGTCGCCGACGGGCTCGGGAGCGCGACGGCCCGATTCATCCGGCTCGCCCAGGCGCATGATCCGGCAGGTCAGCACGAGTCGACTGTTTCGTTCCACAACCGATTCCGGTGCCAGCAGTTCGTGGATCTGGACGCCTTCAGCGCGCACGGCCTGGATCTCCGCCAGGTCGGCAGGCATCTGCTCGACGGTGCGGCGGTAGACCACATGAACCCGGTGACCGTCACCAAGCATGCGGACGGCGATGCGGGCGGCGTCCATGGCGGTGTTGCCGCCGCCGATCACGGCCACCTCGTTGCCAAGGTCTGGCGCCTCGTTCCGCAGCACATCAGAGAGCAGGGCCAAGGCTGGACGCACATTGGGCAGGTCTTCGCCTGGAATGTCCAGCTTCCGGTCGGATTGGGCTCCGACACCCAGGAAGACCGCGTCGTTGTCGCGCCTCAGAGCGGCGAATCCGACGGCGTCAATGGGCTCGCCGCAGCGCACCTTCACTCCGACGCCTTGGATGCGCTCGAGATCGCTCGCGAAGTCGGAGTCGTCGAGGCGGAACGACGGGATGGCGTCGGTGATCATGCCGCCGGCGAAGTCCTTCGCCTCGGAGACGACGGCCTCGACACCGGCCAGGGCCAGAAAATAGGCACAGGACAAGCTCGCCGGTCCGGCCCCGATCAACGCCACCTTGCGTCCGCTCGGCGCGGCGGGCACGGGCGGAACCGAGCCGCTGGCGTGATGGGCCAGGAAGCGCTTCACGTCGCGGATGCCGACGACCTCGTCGTAGTTCACCCGCGTGCAGCGATCGAGGCAGAAGTGGTCGCAGACCATGCCGGTCACTGCGGGAAAGGGATTGTCGCGCAGCACGGCGGTTAGGCCCTGCTCGAAGTCGCCGCGGGCTGCGTGATGCATGTACTCGGGAACATCCTGGTCCGCGGGACAGGCGACTACGCATGGCGCCATTACGCAGTCGTAGGCGTCAAGGAAGCGCTCGGTCTTGATGGTGCGGTCGTGGTAGGCGTCCTTGCGGTAGCGAGGGTCGGCGGCCGCGACATCGGCGTAGGCGAGCAGGTTCGCCATCGCGGGGTCGTCGGCTTGACCGGCGCGGGCGGCCGCGAAGGCCTCGAGGGACGGGGCGTCGCCCATGGCTTCCTCGAGCGTGTCGATGTACTGACGCAGGCGCTGATATCCGCCAGGACGCAGCAGGTCGCTGCATACGGTCACCGGCCCGAGGCCGCAGGCCAGCAGGTCGGGTGTGTTGGCGTGATCGGCGCCTCCGGAGTACGACACATCCAGCGTTCCGTCGAAGGCTTCCTGCAGCATGGCCGCCACCCGCACCGTGATCGGGTGGAGGGCTCGGCCGCTCATGTACATCATCGGCTCGGTGTCGGGGAACACGCCGCGCACGTTGCGGCACTCGAGGGTGTTGGTGAGCTTGACGCTGAAATCCACGCCGGCACGACCGGCCGTGTCGACCAGCGAGCGCACCATGTCGACCGCAGCACCGAATTCCATGTCGTGGGCGAAGGCCTCGTCGGGCACTTCGGTCGCGAAGCCCTGGGTGTCGTTGAGCATGCCCCGCAGCCGTTCGGGTCCGAGCAGGGTCGGGTTGAGCTTGATGGCCGTGTGGACGCCACGCTCCTCGATCAGGTAACGCCCGATCCTTTCGATCTCGTCGGGCGGGCAGCCATGCATGGTCGACAGGGTGACATGGTTGGACAGGCTGTTGGGCACGACGATGTCATGCCACCCAGCGTGGAAGTCGGACGAGGCGAGCAGGCGGCGTTCGATCTCCGCGCGGGAGTCGGCCATGGCGTCGAGAAAGCGGCTCACCTTGTCGCCGCGGATGCCTGCGAGGTCGTAGCCCACGCTCATGTTGAACAGAAATCCCGGTTCGTCGGGATCGTAGGCGTCGGCGCGGTGCTGGAGCAGGCGGATGGCCGTCCACGCGTCGGCGTACTCGCTGAAGCTGACGTCGATAGGAAGTTCCTGGGACCACTCGCAGTTGTAGCCTTCGTCCTGCATGTCGATGCACGGACGGGCGATGGTCAACTCGTCGAGGGTCTGAACGGTTTTCAACTCGATGAACCGGCCCCCGCACAGCCACGCCGCGATGATATTCTGCGACAGCTGGCTCTGCGGGCCGGCGGCCACACCCAGGGGCGCCTCGAGCCGACGGCCGTAGCGGGTCGTGCCGAAGCGTCGATTGCGCAGATCGAGCACGTGCAGGTCCTGGTGCAGGCCGAACACGGTGCTCGTGGCGGCCTGTTCGCGGGCCATCCACTCGATCAGCCGATCGTATCCCAGGGGTTGCAGTTCGTCGTTCATGCTTCTCCGGTTCAACTCCTCACGCGGCGGTCACCGCGTTCCATCATGCTTTGCAACACGCTCGCCGGATCGCCAAAGCGCCCGCACAGGATCATCGAGGCGATGGCGTAGGGCTTGTAACCGGCCTGACGATACAGGGGTTCACGATACTGTTCGAAGATCTCGGCGGTCACCTCGCCCTTTTTGCAGGAGACGTCGGTGATGTCCGCGGGCAGGCAGTGGAGGTAGAGGGCCTTGCCGTCACGTGTCAGGTCCATCCTGGCTCGGTCGCATTCCCAGTTCCCGTGCCGGGCGTTCTGGGCGAGGCATTCCTTTTCGAGTGCCTTCAGCCCGTCGCCGTCCTTCGCCATCAGCAACTCGGTGCGGCGCTCCATGACCTTGTACGGAGCCCAGCTCTTGGGGTAGACGATGTCGGCGCTTGCGAAGGCTTCGTCCATGGTGGCGACCTGATGGAACGAACCGCCGCTTTCGGTCGCTTGCCTTGCGGACATTTCGACGATCTCGGGAATGAGATCGTAGCCTGGTGGGTGAGCCAGGGTCACGTCCATGCCCAGGCGCGTCATCAGTCCGATGACACCCTGAGGTACCGACAGGGGCTTGCCGTAGCTGGGGGAGTAGGCCCAGGTCATCGCGATCTTCTTGCCGCGCAGGTTCTCGAGCGAGCCGAACTCCCGGGTCAGGTGATGCAGGTCGGCCATGGTCTGGGTCGGATGGTCGTAGTCGCACTGCAGGTTGACGATGGTCGGCCGCTGGGGCAAAACACCGTCCCGGAAACTCTGATCGAGGGCTTCGGCGACCTCGAGCATGTAGGCGTGCCCGGCGCCGAGGTACATGTCGTCGCGGATGCCGATGACATCGCTGAGGAACGAGATCATCACGGCTGTTTCGCGCGTGGTTTCGCCATGGGCGATCTGGGATTTTCCCTCGTCCAGGTCCTGCACGGCCAGGCCGAGCAGGTTGGCGGCCGAGGCGAAGGAGAACCTCGTGCGCGTGCTGTTGTCTCGGAACTGGGAGATGGCCAGGCCAGAGTCGAAGCAGCGGGTCGCCGTGCCGTCGGCGCGCATCAGGCGCAGGGCTTCGGCCACGTCGAGCAGCGTTTTCAGGTCGTCCAGACTCTTGTCCCAGGTGAACAGGGTGTCGCGGCCGTGGAGGTTGTTCGTGCGATCGGCGAGGTTGCCCAACAGGGTGGTCAGTTCGTTCATGAAGCGTCCTTTTCGCCGGCCATGCGCAGCGCGTAGAGAGCATAGAAGGCCGACGCCTTGACCAGGTCGTCGACCGGCACCATCTCGTTCGGGGCGTGGGCGAGGACTTCGTCGCCCGGGCCGAAGCCGATGATCGGAATGCCGTAGTAGCCGTTGATGGTCACGCCGTTGGTCGAGAATGTCCACTTGTCGACCTTGGGGGCGAAACCGAAAAGATCTGTGAACACGTCGACGCCGCGGGTGACGGCGTCGTGGTCCTCGGGGATCACCCAGGTGGGGTAGTATTTTTCCATGCCGTAGCGCAGACCGGTGTAGGCTTCTTCTTCGAAGTGCAGCACTTCGACTGTCGCGTCGAGGTCGGCGACGACCGCTTCGATCTCGGCCACGGCCGATTCCCTGGTCTCGCCCACGGTCAGCCGTCGGTCGATATGAATGCGCGCGAAGTCGGCCACGGCGCAAAGCGAGGGACTGCCCGAGCGGATTTCGGAGATCGTGACGGTGCCCTTGCCCAGGAACGCGTCGTCGGCCAGGCGTTTGTTGAGCTGCTCGATCGCAAGGGCAGCCCGCGCCGCCTTGTAGATGGCGTTGTCGCCGCGTTCGGGCGCCGAGCCGTGGCAGGACACGCCGCGGAAGGATACGGCGATCTCCATGCGCCCGCGCTGGCCGCGGTACACGTTCAGGGCCGTGGGTTCGGTGCTGATCACCATGTCCGGACGCAGACCGGTCTCTTCGACGATGTACTTCCAGCAGAGTCCGTCGCAATCCTCTTCCATGACGGTGCCGGTGCAGTAGAGGGTCAGATCGCCGTCGAAGCCCAGTTCCTTGAGGATGCGTCCCGCGGTGACGAACGCCGCTGCACCGCCTTCCTGGTCCACGGTGCCGCGTCCGCGCACGTGGCCGTCCACGATGTCGCCGCAGAAGGGATCGAAATCCCAGTTGTCGAGATTGCCGACGTCGACGGTGTCCATGTGGGCGTCGATGGCCAGGATGCGCGATCCGTTTCCGATGCGGCCGATGACGTTGCCCAGACCGTCGATATTCACTTCGTCGAAACCGGCCTCGGTCATCTGTCTGGCCAGTTCGGCGTTCACGTCCTTTTCTTCCATGCTGACAGAACGGATCCTCACCAGCCGGCCGAGATTCTCGGCAGTGTCGTTCCGGTATTCTTCGGCCAGTTGCAGCACGCGCTCGGCAATGGTCATGCGGTTGTCTCCTCGGTCGCTTCTTCGGGAGGGGCCGCCAGCCACGTCAGGGTGCGCTCGGGAGTGAGCGGTGCCACGTGGGGCGGATCGAGGTCCGGACGGGCCGCGCGCAGGGCGTCTCTCAGGGCGAAATAGGTGCCGATCCCGTACATGAACGGAGGTTCGCCCACCGCCTTGGAGTTGAGGACGGCCTTCGGGTTGTCGGCGTCCTCGAGAAAGCGGACGTCGAGTTCGTCGGGAACGAATCCGATGTCCGGAACCTTGTACTTGCCGGCCGTGTCGTTGATCAGGCGGCCTTCGGAATTCCAGGTCAGTTCTTCCAGGAGCATCCAGCCCATTCCCTGGACCAGCGCACCCTCGACCTGGCCGCGGTCTGTGAGCAGATCGATGCTGTGGCCCCCGTCGTGTACGAGTCGGACGGCGTCGATGTTGGCCGTGCCGCGCAGGCAGTCGAGAGACACCTCGGTGACGGCGGTGCCGTAGACGTGATAGGCGAAGGGGCGTCCCGTTTCGGTCGTCTTGTCGAAGTCGAGCAGCGGTGTGGCGTAGTGACTGTGGGCCGAGAGGTCGGTGCGGGACCAGTAGGCGGCCTGGACCAGGTCCTCCCAGCTCATCAACGTCGGTGATCCGTTGAGCAGGACGACGTCGTCGACGATGGCGACATTCGTGGGGTCGGCGCCTTCGAGACGCCCGGCCGCCACGCGACGCAGCCGTTCGAGAATCTGCAGACACGCCAGCTGGGCTGCGGCGCCGTTGAGGTCCGATCCCGTACTCGCCGCCGTGGGCGAAGTGTTGGCCACGCGGCCGGTGTTGCTGGTGTCGATCCGCACGCGTCGTTCGTTGACGCCGAGTGTTCGGGCCACGATCCGCCGGATCTTGCGGTTCACGCCCTGGCCCATCTCCACCGCGCCGGTGCTCACGTTGATGCTGCCGTCGTGGTACACGTGCACCAGCGAGCGAGCCTGGTTCAAGGCCGTGTTGGTGAACGAGATGCCGAAGCAGATCGGCATGACGGCCATGCCGCGCTTAATGTCGGCGTGGGAGGCGTTGTGGCTGTCGATCGCCTTGCGGATGGCGGCGAATCCGAATCTCTCATCGGTGTGGTCCCAGCAGCGCTCGGCGCGGCAATCCTCGACAACCATGCCGTAGGGAAACACGTCGCCGTCGCGCAACAGGTTGATCTTCTGCAACTCGTAGGCTGGTCGGCCGGTGACCCGGGCGGCCCGTTCGAGCGCCGCTTCGATCACGAACATGGCCTGGGGCCCGCCGAAGCCGCGGAAGGCCGTGAATGGAGCCAGGTTCGTGCGGCAGCTGTGGGCGGTGGCCCGCACGTTCGGCACGGAGTAGGTGTTGGTGGCGTGAAAGAGCGTGCGCTCGAGGATGCACGTCGACAGATCCGCCGACGCGCCGGCGTTCTGGAAGTAACTCACTTCGTAGGCCAGGATGCGGCCTTCGGCGTCGAGTCCCAGCCGATAGTCCGACGAGTAGGGATGCCGCTTTCCTGTGCGGGTCATGTCCTCGGCCCGGTCGAGCACCATCCGCACCGACCGGCCCGTGTGATGAGCCCCGAGGGCAGCGAGGGCGGCCCAAGGCGAGGCCTGATCCTCCTTGCCTCCGAAACCGCCCCCGAGTCGTCGCACGTCCACTTCCACGCCGTGCATCGGCACGCCCAGCACCCTCGAGACGGCCTTCTGCACGCCGGTGGGCGACTGGGTCGAGGAGTGCACGATCATGGTGTGGTCTTCGGTGGGGACGGCCATGGCCGCCTGGGTCTCGAGGTAGAAGTGTTCCTGGCCACCGGTCTCTGTGCGGCCCGAGACCACGACTTCACAGTCGTCCCAGACAGCGTCGACGTCGCCGAGGGCGAAGGCACGCGGAGGTTGGAGCAGCTGATCCCGGGCGTGGGCTTCGCGGGCGTCGAGAATCGCGGGAAGGGGATCGATGATCACAGTCACGAGATCGGCGCCGGCTCGTGCCTGGTTCCGGGTCCGGGCCAGGACCAGGGCGATGGCCTGGCCGACGTGGTGCACGACGCCGTCGGCGAGCAGGGGTTCGTCCGGGATGATGGTGCCGATCTGGTTCTCGCCCGGGATGTCGGCGGCGGTCAGGACCGCCACGACACCCTCGGCAGCCAGGGCGGCCGTCGCGTCGAGGCCTGTGATCCTGCCGTGGGCGATCGTCGATGCTACGACCGCCGCCTCGAGGGCGCCGTGCGGTGCGGCGAGATCGTCGAGGAAGATCGAATCGCCGCGGACGTGCAGATGGAGATCGTCGGTTCTCATACGAGCTCCTCGAAACGCACGTACTCGGGCGCCAGCTTCAGGACGTGGGCGAACAGGATGCGGCGGGCCAGAAGACGCTTGTAGACGGCGGTGCCGCGCACGTCGTCGATCGGGGCGATCTCGCTGTCCATGACGTCGGCGGCGGCCAACACGGCGTGGGGACCGACCTCCATGCCGGTCAAGGCATCGGCGGTGGCCTGCAGCAGCAGCGGTATCGGAGCGACTCCTCCGACGGCCAGGCGGGCGGCGGCGAAGCGTCCGTTTTCGATCCTCAGACAGGCGGCGCCGTTGACGCTCGCGATGTCCAGGGCACGTCGCTGCGAGACCTTTTCGAAGCTCACTTCCTGGCCGCCGACCTCGATGGACACCCGCACGGCCCGGACCACTTCGCGGTCGACCAGCGCCAGTTCCTTGTAGCCGAGGTAGAACTCGGAAAGCGGCAACCGTCGTTCTGTCCGGTCGACGACCAGCTCGAGTTCGGCCCCGAGAGCCAGCAGCAGGACGCTGAGGTCGCCGATGGGCGACGCGTTGACGAGGTTGCCGGCGACAGTGGCCCGATGGCGCACCAACGTCGAGGCGAAGCGCTCGGCCATGATCGAGAAGGAGGGCACGAGGGAGTTGGCCTCGGATGAGGTTCGAAGTTCTTCGATGGTCGTGCCGCCTCCGAGAACCAGGGCATCGTCGCCCAGACGGATGCCGCGCAGGTCGGCACGACGGGAGACAAAGGCCAGGTCGGCCCGCGGCAGTTCGGTGCCGTGCTGAACGATCAGATCGGTGCCGCCGCCGATGAGCGTCGTTCCGACGTGGTCGTCTACGAGGATGTCGGCCAGCTGGTCCGGAGCCCCGGCCACGCCGGCAGGCAGAACGCCCCATTCCACGAGTTGTTCGGATCGGGGGCGATGGCGGTCGAGTTGAGGGCCGTATTCCTCGCACAGGCTCGTGATCGCCCGCAGGATCGAAGCGTAACCCGTGCAGCGGCAGATGTTGCCGTCGAGCGAAAGGACGGCGTCACTCACTGAAAGGTGGGGGCTCGACAGAAAGAACCCGGTCAACGAGAGCACGATGCCGGGAAAACAGAAACCGCACTGGGGCGCTCCCTGGTCCACCAGCGCGCGCTGGACAGGCGTCAGGCCCGACGCCGGATTCACCCCTTCGACCGTCAGCAGATGGCGTCCCGCCAACTCCCCGAGGGGCAGCAGGCAGGCGGGGACAGCCCGGTAGGTCATGGTGCCGTCGACCGACTCGCCAAGAAGGACCGCGCAGGCGCCGCACTCGCCTTCGGCACAGCCTTCCTTGGTGCCGGTCAGCTCCCGTGTCTCGCGAAGCCAGGCCAGGACGGTGCGGCCCGGTGCGGCTTCGAGGGTGACGAGGTCGTCGTTGAGCAGGAAGGTGATCGTCCTGTTCATGAGTGGCCGTGCGTCCGCATGTGGTCGTGTTGTCCGGCGCCGGTGCGCACAGCCTGGATCTCGGCGGCGATGGACAAGGCGATGTCCGGCGGCGTGCCGCCCCCGAGCCTGAGCCCGGCGGGGGAGTGCACCCACGACAGGTCCAGGTCGTCTCCATGTTGAGAACGCAATTCCTCGCTGATGGCGCGCCACTTGCGGGTCGACGCCACCACGCCGGTGTAGTCGGGCCGGGCGTTGAGTCCGAGGATGCGGCTCAGGACGTTGCGATCGCAGGCATGGGAGTGGGTGGCGATCACCACGAAGGCCGAATCGAGACCGGACAGTTCGGGCCAATCGATGTAATCGGATTTCGCCAGGACGCCCCCGTCCGGCAGGTATTCGGAACGACAGTCGATCAGCGTCGGTGCGAAATCCAGGGTTGCCAGGATCGGAGCGAGAGCCCGGCCGATGTGGCCGCCGCCGAAAAGATAGGCGCGGCGGGCGGGTGCAAGAACCTCGTAGAACAGGGAGATCGTGCCGCCGCACTTCATGCCGGTCGCTTCGAGACCGTCGCGCCCGTCGCCGACGTCCAGGAGGTAGTCCTTGAGCAGCGTGCCGCCCTCGACCAGGAGCCGGGC
>Ga0180007_10004122_pt1 | contig 15606 bp, 7 predicted proteins | sample MM_PC_MetaG_FD_121122 | JGI IMG/M metagenome (GOLD analysis project Ga0180007, IMG submission 121122) | Groundwater microbial communities from the Aspo Hard Rock Laboratory (HRL) deep subsurface site, Sweden - MM_PC_MetaG | ecosystem: Environmental > Aquatic > Deep subsurface > Groundwater... | reverse complement strand
GATAATAACATTCGCACACTACAAAGGAGGAACTGGAAAAACAACATCCTGCATAAGTACAGCAGGATTCCTAACAAAACAAGGCTACAAAGTACTAATCATAGATTTAGACCCTCAAGCAAACACAACAACAGGACTAGGTGTAGACAAAGAAACAATAACAAAAAACATGTACCACGTGATGAACAAAAGAGCAGACCTAAAAAGCATAATAATTGCAGGACCAATAGAAAACCTTCACATAGCACCATCAAAACAAGAACTAGAGCTAGCAAAAATAAGTTCATATAAATCAAAAAAAGACGCAGAAATACTAAAAAATGCAATTGAAAAAATAGAACAATACTACGACTTCATTCTAATAGACACCCCACCAGTCCACGGACACTTTATAATAAACGGCCTCGCCGCAGCAGACAAAGTAATCCTAATCCTAGACCCAGGAATATTCTCTCTAGAAGGAATTGAAACCCTACAAAACGCATTTGGAAATTTCTTCAACAAAATAGGATTAAGACTAAACATCGATGCAGCAATAATAACAAAATCATCAAGTTTCTCACTCTTCAGAAAAAATCCAGCAAAAGAAGTCCAACAAGAAGCATCAATTCTCTTAGGTAGACAAACATATTTAATTCCATATTCAGACCTAATTTATGACACCCATCTTTGGGGTCTTCCAATATCTCACCTAAAACCAAAAAGTAAAATTGGAAAAGCCTACAAAAAATTCACAGACGACATCATAAAAGAATATGAAACAAAAAAACATGTTGAAAGAGAGCTAGGACTAGAAGAATGAGTATCAAAGTAGTAAGAAACCCTGCAAGAAAAATTGATTTTAAAGACAAAATATTAGTTGAACCTCCAAGACAAACACCCAAAACAAAACCTGTTGCAAAGTTTAAACAAAATCCAAAAGATAAACAAGATATAAATGAAAAACTAAAAGAATTAGAAGAAACAACAAATTTAATAGAAAAAATACAAGAAGAAATAGATACTAAAACAAAAAATCTAGAAGAAAAAGAACAACAACTTAGTCAAAAAGAGATTGAACTAGAAAAAATGGCAATCCTTTGGACAAGCCTAAATAACATAGATATAAAATCATTAAAACCTGATGAACTAAAAAAAATAACATCAGAACAAAAAGGATTTATCAAAGACCTTTTAGAACATTATATAGAATCAGAAGAAAAAATAAAAAAAATACAAGAAAAACCCTGGGCAGGAAAAGGAGCATCAGAAATATTAAAAGAAAATAAAGAACTAAAACAAAAAATAAAAGAATTAGAAGAACAAATTCAATGGGTTTGATGCTAAGATAAACAATTCTTTTAAAAAAAACAATAAAGAATCTCTACTGTTCGCTTCGCTCACTTCGCAGCACATCGAGAACTACAAGTTCTCGAGCATGCCAACTCTTACAAGTTGTCATAAGCTGCGAGTTATTCTTTAAGTGTCAGGAATCAAAGATTCCTGAGCACCATCAAAGTCCAATAGACTTTGAAGCCCAAAACTGGAAGCCACAATCCAAGTCCTTAATCATAGCAAGCTAGAGAGTATTAAACCCAGTTGGAGCAATAAATATTTAGTATATATTCCACATCCCAAAACTCATTAAAAACTATAAATAATTCGCCCAAAAAATAAATTTTATAGCAAAAAATCATCTTTTATGTGTAAAAAATGCGCCCAAAATTGAATTCTAAATAATTAAAATTAGCCCAAAAAGAAAGATTTAAATACCATTAATATCTGTTATTGCCATGAGATGGGTAAAATTTAAAGGATATAGCAGAAAGCAAGTAGACAGAGCTGGAAGCATGTTAATCAAAAAACAAAGTTCAGAAGAAGAAAGAACACAGGCATTAGAGGTAATGGATAATTGGAGAGAGATTCATAAATATCCCTTACATATCTTTAAAAAAAGGCTTAAAAAATCTTCAGAAGAAATTGATAAAAATGCTCTCACTGTTCAAAGATTAAAAAGATTGTATTCGATAGTAAGAAAATTAAAAAGATATAGTGAGAACAAGTCTGCTATGAAATTATCAAGAATGCAAGATATTGCAGGTTGCAGGACAGTTTTATCTAATGTAGAATTAGCAAGAAAACTTTATGAAGAAAAATATATCAAAGGCAAATTAAAGCATGAAAGAGTAAAAAAAGACCTGCAGAAACAAGATTATATAACTTATCCAAAAGAAGATGGTTATAGAAGCTTACATTTGGTTTATAAATACAAATCCAATAAAGAGGGGAAAAAAGATTATAATGGACTTTTAGTTGAGATTCAAATAAGATCTAAATTACAACACCTCTGGGCTACTGCAATAGAAGTTGTGGACTTTTTTACTGGTCAAGGACTAAAATTTAATAAAGGAGAGAAAGAATGGAAAGAGTTTTTCAGATTAGTTAGTTCAGCATTTGCAATAATTGAAGGAACACCTCTTGTACCAAACACTCCATTAAATAAAAAAGAGTTATATTTGGCTATTAAAGAAAAAGAAAAAGAATTAAACTTGATTAAAACAATGCAAGGATGGACAGAGATTTTAAGAGTTTTTGGCATTGATAATTATTCTAAAGATTATAAATTCTTTTTAATGGAGATAGATGTTAATCAAGAAAGATTAACCGTAACTGCATTTAAAGAAGATGAAGAAGACAAAGCAATTGAAACTTTAGAAAGACTTGAAAAAAAGAACAGTGATAGAAAAGAATACGATGTTGTTTTAGTTGGAGCAGATACTGTAGAGGATCTTAGGAAGGCATACCCTAATTATTTTGCAGATACTAAAGAGTTTTTAGATAAAGTAAGGACAATTATTACAAAAACCTGAAGAACTAAAAAAAATAACTTCAGAACAAAGAGGATTTATTAAAGATCTTTTAGAACACTACATAACCTCCGAAGAAAAAATCCAAAAAATACAAGAAAAACCCTGGGCAGGTAAAGGAAGTACAGAAATAGAAAAAGAAAACAAAGAATTAAAACAAAAAATAAAAGAACTTGAAGAGCAGATTCAATGGGCTTAACCTCATCAAAAAAACATCAAAACTCCTAAAGGAATTAAAATCAAAATAATTAGAACATAAAGAGCTTTTTTTCTTGAAATGCCCATTAATTTTTTAGAAGTGTATTTAGTTACCTTAAACAAAAATTCTGTATTGGGTAAAAATATCAAAGCTCCAACAACAGCAAACAATCCATAAGCAATTGCAGCAGCTAAAGCAGAAACCTGATTTAAAATAACTGAAGCTAAAAAAACATCTGTAATTGTTCCTAAATCAGCTCCTAAAATAAAAGGGATTGATTTTTTAAGATTCACAACCCTAGAAACGGCAAGAGGAACTAAAAGACCAACAGTTATTCCAGATGAAAAAACAACAGCAGTTAAAAAAACACCTAAAAAATAAGACTTATATTTTGATTCAAAATACTTGTTCATAAATCTTCTTGTTTTATACTCTCCACCCAAAACACCAATAATTGAACCCCCGATATACTTTAATGTAAATAATAAAATAATCAAAGCAAAAATAAGTAGAATTATTTTATTCTCAAATAAAATAAATTTATCAATTAATGGATTAGTTATTATTCCTACAAAATCTGGAACATTAATAATTGAAATTCCTTTTTGCAAAAACCCTGCCAAAAACAAAGATGTTTTTGAAAAAAATCCGAAAAAATACTCTAAGAAAACAACAATAGGAATCAAAAGAGCACTATAAATTGCATAACATAAACCTATTTCAAAACCATGTCTAAAATCCCTTCTTTTAACAGAAACAATAATCAATGAAATTATCAAAGTCATAATAGTAGAACCCAAAGAAGCTCCTATCAAAATATAAACTGCAGTTGGAAGATCAATTAATAAATTCCCAGTAAACGCAGCTACAACAGAACCAATTGCACCTGAAGATTGAGTTATAGAAGTAGTAAACCATCCAACACAAATAGCCTTAAAAGGATTCAAACCATCAAACAAAAAATCATTTAAAATCGGAGCCAACAATAAAGAAGTTTTCTTAATTAATTCAATTGAAAATATAAACAAATAAAGAAAAACAATCAACTTCATCCAACTCTGAAGCTTTTTTGGTTCTTCAAAAACAACCTTCTTCATCACACTCTTTTTCATGACATATCAAACAAAAACCAATATTAAAACCTTCCGACATAACTTCTCTCCCTCCATAAGACATCTCCATCTCGTTTAATTTTACCACTTAATTATAATTTTGGCGAAGCATCCATCCAAAGGTTGATGCAAAGCAACTCATTAAGAATGCAAAGCAATTCATTAAAATATTTCTCAATAACTCTTAACAAAAAAAGAATACAAAGAAATTTTAAAAAATTTCTAGCATTATCTATCTTTTCTAAAATAATTTATGAGAAAAGATAGTATTAGAGAATTTCTATAAGAAATTATCTATATTACTTCTTAATAATAAAACTCTCAGAAGGAATATAAAGAGGTAAAAAACCGAAGTTCAATACCTCTATTCTACCGAAGTAGAACAAAATATATAGATTTCTTTCTTATTTAAAGCTTGTTGACCCCTTAAAAATTAATACAAAACAATCAAAATTCAACCATTAAAACCAACACATACCTGTACTTACATGTAAGTACAAAGAAAGCTTTAAAAAGGATATTTTACTAATATTAACAATGAAAAAAAAGGTGACACTTAGCTTAGACGATAAAGTCTACAAAAAATTCCAAGACTTTTGTGAACAAAATGATATTATGCTTTCTAAAAGAATCGAAAGACTCATTCAAGAACATCTCAAACAAGGAGGTATAAAAGAAACAACAAAATGAAAAAATACCTAAAAATAATCATTTTAGCAATCCTCATAACAATACTCTTGTTTATTATAATTAACCAAGATAAAATCCTGATAGGAGATGTTCTCTTAGATATTAAAGAAAAATACAGCACAGGAGAGAAAATAAAAGGAAATTTAAATATAAAAATAAGTGAAGGAGAACTTATACCAATAGATTCTAAAGTAATTGTAAGTTTTGCAGGAGAAGAGCAAGAATTTACCCTATATGAACTAACAAACTCAGATACCTTAAATGGAGAATTTTACGCTCAAGACACTTCACTATCTGGAGAAGGGAAAGGCTATGGTAAAATCGGATCTGTAACAACCTATCCAGAAATAAACTTTGAACTAGAAATTTATGACTCTAGCAATAAGGAAAAGGAAAAAGAGGATAAAAAAGAAAAATCTAAAAAGAATATTGAGACCTCGGATGTAACAGAAGAAGATACTGAAGAACCTAGCGAAGAAAACTCTGAAGAGAGTGAATCCGAAGAAACAGGGTATGGAAGCACGAGCCCAATAACTGGAGCAGTCATATCTGAAACAACAGGTACTTCTGGAACAACAATTTCTGGAACAGTGAGTAAAAATGAAAAATTTACTTATAAAAAAGAAAAAAGCGAAACTGCAGAAATTGTATCTGGAAGCGTCAATATAGATAATGAAGAAATCGATGAGAGCAATTTAAAATTAAACCTACAAAATAAAAAATTAACCGTAACAACAAAATACTCTGTAACACAAGAAGGATTTGGTAAAGAATATCTAGGGAAAAAGAAAAAACAATTAAGCATTAGCCTTAAAAAATTCAACTTTATTGCAAATGAAGACTCCACTATTAACATTAAATTAGTTTATAAAAACGAAATTTTTGTAGAAGCAACAAAAGCTATCACTGTTGAACAAGAAGAAAACAACACTACAACAAATCAGACAGAGATTAATGAAACTGAAACCACGACTAATGAGACAGAGATTAATGAAACAATTACTAATCCAACTATGATAAACAACACAGAATCAAATCAAACCGCTTCTAATAGAACAATAACTCTTGAGGATATCACTATCAACATCTCCCAAGATAGGGCAATATTAAAAGAACCAGTAAGATGGAAAAGAACAATCAACTTAAGCGACGCGGCAGACTTAGTTGTAGAATTACCTCTAAGTGCAACAAACATTACAATAAACAAAATTCTAAAAATAGATAACACCACATCTACATCATTCATAAGTGGAAGAGCAATATCTCAACACCAACACAAAAAACATGTAAGAATCAATATTCATGGAAAAGTAACCGTGGAAATCGATGACGAAGAACCCATCTTAATCAAATGGTTCAAAAACCTGTTTGGTATTACAGGCCATGTTATTAGCCAAGACGAAACAAACACAAAAGAAATTTTAATAGAAACTGACGGAACAGAAAAAACCATTGAAATCCAATATGAAACACCAGCCCCCTACGCAGTAGAAGAAATCAGAACTAATAGTAAAAGAGTAATAATTATAGGACCAACAGGAATACACTATAATAAAGTACTAGCATTCACAAATTTATCAGAAAATCTAAATATTACAAATCCTAATTATATTCAAATATTCTGGATAGAAAATAACAGTTTTATCTCACAAACAAATCTTGTTGATTTAAACAATAACAGCATTTATGATTATGTTGAATGGATAGTTCCAAGATTAAGTAATCAAACATTTAACATAACCCTTAACATATCTAATCAAGATACTCCAAACCAACCCAATACCCCAAGTAACAGCGGATCAGGGGGTAATAGTGGAGGTTCAAAAACTTTGAGTTCTAATAATAAAGATAATAATTCAACAACCTCAATTATAGAAACTAATGATCCAATAACCATTGCTCAAGCAAGAGAGCATGATATTGGTTATAATTATCCAATAATTATTCCTAAAAAAATAACATTATTTATCGGATTAGCTATTGGATTACTAATATTGTTATTAATAATAATTTTATTAAGAAAAAATAAAAATCAAAAAAAAGAAATAACAAAAAAATCCACAAATCATGTCAAAGAAGAAAAACAAATTCTAAAAGAATATCAAAACTTAAACAAAAATTTAAAAAAACATGAAATTAATATAGAAAAATTAACTAAAAAATATGAAAAACAATTAGAAAAAGCAAGGAAAAAAGAATTAAAAAATAAAAAATACCTGCCCTATATTCAATCAACAACCCTTAAAGAAAAATTCAAAAAACCTTTCACAGCATTAAGATCTCTATTTAAATCATCAAAACACCACCATAAAAAAGGAGTTGTTTTAATTGACGGAAAAATCATAGAGGTACTAAAAGAAAAAGCAAAAGGTCAAGACCTTAAAGGAAAATACATTGAAATTAAAACTTAACAATCCAAATGAACAAAAAAGCTCAAATAACCCTATTAATAATTATCTCAATAGTTGTAGTAGGAGCCATCCTAGTAACCTACGCAATTAAAACAAAATCAAATTCAACTAAAACTCTCCAAACCTACTCAGACCCCGAGATAAACCAAATTAATCAAGAAATCCAATTCTGCGTTGAACAAAGAGCATTAGACGCTATTTATCTAATAGGCCTTCAAGGAGGATACATTAACATACCAAATGACCACATCCAAACCGACTTATCCAATATTGCATACGGACTAAAAAACAGAAAAAATACCTTCCCTTCAACCTCAAAAATTGAAAGTGAAATACAAGACTACATCGAATTAACAACTTCATTCTGCTTAAACCAAGAATCATATCTTCAACTAACAATAACCCAACAAGATCCAGAAGCAGATATAAACATCAAAGACAGTGAAGTAGAAATTTCAGTATCAATAACAACATCAATTACAAAAGATGATAGAACATATGAACTAAATCACCCCTACAAAACAACAATCCCAATAAGGCTCGGAAGAATTCACAAAACAATTAATGAAATAATAAAAAAACATTTAGAAGATCCTAATTATATTGATATAACCTATTTAACATCTCTAGAATATGAAATTGTATTCACACCTTTTGATGATCAAACACTAATATACACAATCACAGACGAAGAATCAAAAATAAATGAAATTCATTACAGCTTTTTATTTGGAATAGAACAATGAAAAATATAAAAATACTAAAATTAGGAATCTTAACATTATTCCTAATAATAATCACATTATCAACTTCTATAAATGCAGAAATTACCGGATCTATTGATAGCAATCTTAATTTCACTCCGGAAGATGAAGAGAAAGTAAGAAATATGGGATACAATACTATAGAAACACTAGATCAAATAAACCAATATGCACAAGATAAATTTCAACCAGATTCAAACAATCAAAGAGCAATAATAAAAATAAATGAACAAACCGGATTAATAACAATTGAATCTCCTCCAGGAACAGTTTATGCTAGTATTCCCAAAGGAGTTAATGCCGACCATATTCAAGGAAAACTAGTTTTCTCAGGAAAAGCAGAAGACGTAACATTATTTCCAGGATCAGAAACCATAGACACTAGAACAGGAAGAGTAACAAGAATCAACCCAGTTTCAGGAAGACCTCTTTTAAAAATAAATGGGTTTGAAATAGATGCTGAAAAACAATTCAGATTAGAAGTATCTGAAGAAAATGGAATAAGATCTATTGAAGTAACCTCTGGAACAATAGATATTTTTACTGGATCAACAACATTAAATGGAATAAGTGAAGCACGATTAAAAATAAATGAAGAGAATGAAGTAACCTATGCAAAATTCAAATCACCTAAAGGAGGCGAATACAAACTAACTTACAATGGAAAAGAGTATGACTTTCAAATTGAAGAAGGAGGAGAATTAATATTCAATCCAGAAGCAAATCAAATTACAGGAACAAAAATAGCAACATTAGAACTAGACAACCAAAGAATTAGAATATCTAAATTTGATAGCATAACTCTTGATGAAAATGGAGATATAAAATTAATAGATCTAGCAGAAAATGGAAAATACGAAGAAGATGGTTATGTTTATTCAGCAAAAAAAGGAGAAAAATTAAAAGTATTCGTCAACCAAGACATCCCTGAAGATGAAAAAAATGCAATTGCAATAAGAGGCGAAAAAGTAGAACTAAAAGGATTAGTTGAAGTAAAAGACGGATTAAATTACAAAGCATTAAGCCAAGATGCCTTAACAGAATTTGATAAATCCAAAGATTTCTTTGATGTAAAAAAAGGAGACGTCAAACTTAATAATGATGCTCATGAAGTTTTAATAAAAGATGGAAAAGTAAAATTAAGCACTTTAAACCTAAATAAAGACGGGAAAAAATCATTTGGTTTTGCATACGAAGAAGGAGATATTTTTGGGGAAGTTGATGAAGAAGGTGGAGATCTTAAATTATTTGCATTTAAAGACAGAGTAAAGGGTGACCTTATCGGAAGCAAAAATTTTATCCAAGCAGTTGGAGCATCATTCACAGGAAAAGATGCAATTTCTCAACTTGATTTAGATAATCACAGACAAAACATCCAAACACAAATTTCAGAAAAAAATACAGAAATTCAAGACATTGATCAACAAATAGCACAACTTATTTCAGAAGGAAAAGAAAGAACTACTCAAATACAAGAACTAAGAACACAAAAAGCAACAAAACAAAAAGAACTTTCCAATCTTCAAAACCAGCAAATAGAATCAGAATCAGCAAATTTACCAAGACTATACTCTATTACAAATCAAGCTACTTCATATTCATTAGCAGGATCAGCCCAAAATGATCAAAAAATAGATCTTGAAGTTGATCCAAGCGGAAATGTAAGAGCTTATTATTACAACGGAAAAAGATACAAAATTAATGGAGACCAAACAGAACTACCCAACACTTTAGCATTCGGAAATAAAGCACTAATACAAGAACTAATTAACAACGGAGCAAACATAAATAACTTACAAAATTCAGACCATGCTCAATCATTACAAGTAAAAGGATATTCATATGATTCACAAGAATACAAAGATTTATCAGAAAAAACAAGACAAACAAGACAAACATTAGTTGATGCTAGAAATCATGCACAACAAACAGGAAATATTCAACTACTTGATGAAATAGACTTAGAAATTGCAAATACATTCTTGTCATCAAAAGACTTTGAAGAAGCAAAAAATAGATATAACATACTATTAGATAGCGATTTAACTTCAGAAGTAGAAACAAAAGTAAGAGTTCTCTTAACATCAACACTTTTACAAGAAAACTTACAAAATCCATCAAGAGAAAGTTCTTTGTTAATTCAAAGCTATCTTAATCAATTAGGAGCTGCAGGAAAACAATTAGAATCTGAATATATTAGAACCAATCTCAAAAACCTTGAAGCACTTGCAAGAAAAGAAACAGCATTAACTAATCAAGAAAGTAGTACAATGTATGGTGATGGACATGGTGCGTGGAGAAACGTAGGAGATGTATTAAGTGTAATGTTTCAGCCAGCAACAAATTCTTATTTAGTACTTCAAAAACACCAAGAAATATTAGATCAAATGCAACAAAATTATGATGTTGCAAACACAAGACTAATAGCTGCTCAGCAAATGACAAGATTACTTGATGCAGGAATAGATTTAAAACAATATGCAGAATCACCTCCCTTTGAACAAGTTTTACAAATATATAGAGCAAACGGACATGACACATTATTATCAGTAAAAGAAATAAGATCTTACCAAGCAAGATTTGGAAGTGATTACCAAGCAATGATTGAAGCAATAAAAAGCGATCATAGCTCTTATGTAGCAGATCAATTTGACTCTCATTTTAAAAGATCTCTATTTAGAGCAAACAGCATAACTGATACAATCCAAAACGATCCAACTACTTACCAACTTGTATCAAAAGGAGAATCAATTCAAGGATTACAATTTCAAGGAGATTTAAATGAAGCTTTTCAACAAGTAAGATTAGGAAAAGCAATAGAATATACCGGACTAGAAAAAGGATTGTTAATGGCTGGAGATGTTGTGTTAAATCCTTTAACCTATGTTGGAGCGACTGCAGCTTTTAGAGCAGCAGGAACAAAAGGTGTAGCAACATTAGCAGGAACAGATTTAGGAACAGATGTTGCATTAAGTTTAGCTCCACCTGAAGTTCAAGCAACAGTAGCAGTAGCAACCCTTGGTTTACTTGGAACTCAAGGAGCAAAAAAAGTAGTAGATTTTGCTAGAGGAGGATCATTAAAAATAGGATTAACAAGAAAAGGAAACGACCTAGCTCAGGTTTTTACAGGTTCAGAAAGGTCTTTATCAAAAGTAGAAGATATGTTAAAAGCGCAAAAAGCAGTAAATAAAGGCAATGGAATATATGAATTAGATAGAAAAACATTTGTTCTAAGAAAAGATGGAGCTGAAATGCCATCAAGATACAGGGGAGATGATGCAGAATTTGTAGATTCAACTCAAGCAGTAACCTCAAGTAAACTTAGAGAGAGTGTTGAAAGTACAAGCCAAAATGCAAGAACTGGACAAGAATTTGCAGGAAGACAAAGAAGAGTCGAAATGGTTGGAGACCCTGAATTAGCTGAAAGTATGACTGGAGCTTTTGGAAGTAAATATAGTCAGAGATTTTTAAGTAGAACAGAAACTCCACCACCATCAGGAAATCAAAAGAAATTTTTAGATGATATGAAAGATAAAAAACAAAGAACCTACGAAGTTCCTCCAAATAAATTAGAAAAAGATGCCAGAAAATACGCATGGACTTACGGAGGCCTATTATACCAAAATAAACTTCGAACATTTTCTAGTGAACATATCATAGATGGTAAATTAATGACTTATGGAGTTCCAGCAAATGGAAAATTTGTTTGGACTATTGATAATAAGGGTAATTTTAAATTGGGAATAAGAGAATCGCAAGATGTAGCTTTACCTCACTCTGCACTTGCAGACGGAAGACCTGTTTTTGGAGCAGGAGAAGTAGAATTTAAAAACGGAAAGGTAACTATGATTAACGCCCATTCAGGTCACTATGTACCTTCAGGAGCTGAAGGAACAAGAGAATTAATGAGACAATTTAACAGCGATTCAACAAATTCATTCGTTGAATATGGAAGAATGCTTGGCCTTGAATTTGATAATTCATTTAGAATAGATCTTAAACCACCTGCAACAAACCCTGGAAGAGGATCTCCCGTTTCATCAAATACAGATAATGGAGGGGGAAGTCAAGCATGGCTTTTGGATTAATCAAAAACACCTCTAACTTTCCCTAATAAAGGATCATCTTTTTCAATCATTGGATAAACAGTAAGATCAGATAAAACTTCTAAAACCTCAAAAGGATCATTTCCCCTTCTTTTTTCTATACCTAAAAAATCAAAATAAACTCTTAAACCTTCTTGCAATCTTTTTTGAACCATTCTTACAGGAAACTCCCTATAACCTTCAAGACCAATCAACTCATTACTAGCATCAAGAGCTTTTCTAAAATCTCTCTTAAACATTCTTTTTCTTTGATTATCAAGAGAACTACAATCTGCAATTTTTCTTAGAATTGATGATTCATGTAAATTGCCTAAATATCCATCCACAGAAGAATCCTGATGAGAATTCCTAAAAACTAATGAAAGAATATTCCTTGGATTATGCTCCAACATCGAAGCAATCCTATAAAATTGATTTGAATTAGGATCTTGATTAAATTGATCATCCTCCTTATATCCAATATTTAAACTTTCTCCAGGAATCTTTTGCAAAAGTGTATTCATATAGGCCCTTATTTCACCTTTTGTAGCAGGCTCTAACTGAACAGTTGGACTTGTTGGAACCAAAATTGGAAATTCTTTTCCATGAACTCCAGAGTAATGAGTTCCTTTCTCACGATCTACACATCCATAATCAAAATCAGATATTTTCATTTTTATTATAAATCATTAAATATTCATATTACATACTTTATTCAAAGCAAACAAATATATAATTTTTCCCTTTTAAACCTTTCGGTTGTTACTACTTAAAAGAAACACATAAAAACCTAATTCCCAGCCCCACCCACTTCACCACTCCCGCCCTCGCCCTTATCAGAACCACCCTCACCAGAATCACCCTCAACCTTATTTGAATCCCCATTCCCTCCAACTTCCTTATCTTCAACCAACTTAGCAATAGCACTCACACGATCACCGACTTGCAACTTAATTATCCGAACCCCTGAAGTAGCTCTCCCCATTACCCGAATATCCTTAACACCAGTTCTAATAACAATTCCCTTTTTAGTTGAAACAACAAACTTCTCTCTTTCAGTAACATCAGTAGTACCAACAACATCTCCAGTTTTGTCTCCAATTTTTAAATTAATAACACCTTTACCAGCGCGACCTGTCAACCTATAATCTTCAATCTTACTTCTTTTACCATAACCTTTTTCAGTAATAGTCAAAATTGAATTCTTAACATCTCCTACAATCTCCAAACTAACAACCTTATCCCCACTTCCCATCTTAATCCCGCAAACCCCATAACTAGCCCGACCCATATCTCTAACATCGTTACTATTAAACCTAATAGCCTGACCCTTTTTAGAAATAAGCATAACTTCTTGTTTATCTTTAACTTCTTTAACACCTACAACCTCATCACTATTATCATTTGGCAAATTAATAATTCTAACTCCAGCATTCCTAGGTTTTGAAAACAAATCTAATTTAATCTTTTTAACTTGTCCCTTTCTTGTAGCCATGAACAAATAATCCTTAAATTCTTTAACAGCAATTACATTCGTAACAGTATCATCTTTTAAATTCAATAAATTAATAATAGCTTGACCTTTTCCATATCTTTGAGTTTCAGGAACTTTGTATGCCTTTAACCAAAATACTTTTCCACGAGCAGTAAACAACAACAAATAATCATGAGTCGAACAACTAATCAAGTTCTTTACAAAATCCTCTGAAGTGAGTTCTGCGCCAATAACTCCTCGACCCCCTCTCTTCTGCTCATTATAAACTCTAAATGGCATTCTCTTAATATAACCTTTTTCAGTAATTGTAATAATAACATCTTTCTTCTGAACTAAATCTTTCTCTTCAATATCCTTAATAGTCTTAATTATTGAACTTCTTCTTGCATCTCCATAATTCTTTTTTATCTCATTTAATTCTAATTTAATTATCCTAAAAATTTCATTTTCATCTCCTAAAATCTTTTTTAATTTTTCAATTAATTCTTTCAACTCTTTTTCTTCTTTCTTTAATTTCTCTATTTCAAGAGAAGTCAACTGCTTTAAGGTAATCTCTAAAATAGCTTCAGCCTGCTTCTTACTTAATTTAAACTTTTTCTGTAATGCTTCACTTGCTTCTAAAGTAGTCCTACTCTTCTTAATAGTTTCTATAACTTCATCCAAATGATTCAAAGCTAACAATAAACCTTCAACAATATGAAGTCTTGCTTCAGCTTTTCTCAAATCAAACTCAGTTCTTTTTCTAATCATTCTTCTTCGATGTTTAATATAAGAATTAAGCATTTGTTTCAAGCCAAAAGTCTTAGGAATCCCAGCCTCTAACGCAACTAAAACAGCATCAAATCTTGACTGTAATCTTGTAGATTTATAAAGCCGATTAATAGTAAACTGCGAATTAGCTCCTTTTTTTATTTCAATAACAATCCGAACATTTCCCTTAGAACTCTCATCCCTTAAATCTGAAACTTCAGATAACTTCTTATCTCGAACTAATTCAGCAATACTCTTAACTAACTCAGCCTTATTAACTTGATAAGGAATTTCAGTTATAACAATAAACTCTTTTCCTTTTTTCTCTTCAGTTGTAACCTTTCCCCTAATTACAAATCCAGCCTTACCATTTTCATAAAGTTCTTTTAAATTTTCAGCAACAATTTTTCCACCTGTAGGAAAATCAGGACCTTTAATTATTTCCATAAGTTCATCAGTAGTAATTTTGGGATTATTAATTGTAGCAATAATACCATCACAAACTTCTGTTAAATTATGAGGCGGAATATTTGTAGTCATTCCAACAGCAATTCCACTAGAACCATTAATTAATAAATTAGGAAGTTTACCTGGAAGAACAACAGGTTCTTTCAATGAATTATCAAAATTAGGAGTAAATTTAACTGTTTCTTTATCAATATCTTGTAACAACTCTAATGAAATCTTAGCTAACTTTGCTTCAGTATACCTTGAAGCAGCAGCATTATCTCCGTCCATTGAACCAAAATTTCCCTGCCCATGAACCAGAGGATATCTCAAACTAAACGGCTGAGCCATTCTAACCATTGAATCATAAATTGCCATATCACCATGAGGATGATATTTTCCCATAGTGTCTCCAACAATACGAGCGGATTTCTTAGTCATCCCCTTTTCGAGTCCCATTGCCTTCATAGCATAAAGAATTCTTCGATGCACTGGTTTTAATCCATCTTCTACTGAAGGCAAAGCACGCGCAACAATTACACTCATAGCATAATCAATATATGCTTTTTTCATTTCATGAGTAATTTCACTTACAAGAACTCTATCTTCACCCAAATCCTTTAAATTAAGATCTGTTTTTTCAAGGTGTTCAATCTCAGACCCATTTCCATTAGCACCATTTCTATTAGCATCATTCTCACTAGAACCATTTTCATTAGAACCATTTTCCTCAGCACCACTATTACTATTACCATTCTCAACAACACCATTATCTTCTAAAGTCTTTTGTTCTTCATCTTCAGCCAT
>Ga0180007_10004121_pt1 | contig 15607 bp, 24 predicted proteins | sample MM_PC_MetaG_FD_121122 | JGI IMG/M metagenome (GOLD analysis project Ga0180007, IMG submission 121122) | Groundwater microbial communities from the Aspo Hard Rock Laboratory (HRL) deep subsurface site, Sweden - MM_PC_MetaG | ecosystem: Environmental > Aquatic > Deep subsurface > Groundwater... | reverse complement strand
GGCGGTCAAGCGCGGGCGATAGCGGAAACCGGGATTGGACCTTGGAAACAGTTATCAAATCTTTGGGGTGATGCGCGGGAAAAGATAGGTGATTTGGTCCTTGCCATTACAAAAAACGCCCTTCCAGTTTTTGTAAAGATGGTTACGGCCATAGATAATATTTCAAAGGCCATGACAAAATGGCTTAAGGGTTCTGATGGAGCTGATGTGCTGAAAGCCCAGGCCAGGCAGTTGCAAACACAAATACGATTAATAGAAGTTTTTGTGGGAGTTTATGCTAGAGCAAATAAAAAAGCTGCGGGTGTAGTTGATGAGGTATTATTCAAGGAAGCGCAGAAATTAAACATATTGAGAAAACAGCTTGCTATTGTCCAGGAATCGAGAAGGATTCAAATGATGGGCGGGTTCGAAGGCGCACCATCACCAGGCGGAACAGTCCTGGCACCTGAACCGATACCAGTATCAGCCGACAAAGGCGATATGTTTAAGGATACGCAAACGCTCGAATTTAAAAAAGAGCTTTTTGCCCAGGAAGTCGAGGCCATCCGCACGACACAAGAACAAGAACGGATGATAAAGGCAACTTATGCCCAGTGGGATTTGGACCAGGAGCAGCAGCTTGCGGATGAAACAATAAAAATACATGATGGGATGTTTAGCGATGTTGAATATCTTTGGGATGGTATGTCAAATAAACAAAAACAGGTAATGCGGGATACACTTTCAAACACTAAATTTGCATTCGCTGAATTTGGAAAGCAAAGCAAAGCTGCATTCGAAGTGTTTAAGGCGATTTCGATAGCAGAGACGGTAATTAATACTTACAAAGCAGCGCAGGGGGCTTACTCGGCTATGGCGTCAATTCCATATATCGGTCCTGCCTTAGGTGTAGCGGCGGCAGCGGCAGCGGTTGCGGCGGGCATGGCAAGGGTAAGTGCAATTAATTCAATGTCGCCAGGAGGCGGAGCGAGCGGTGTTTCTGGCGGAGGAACTTATATGTCCCCAATGATAACCGCCCCGGCAACGCCAGCATTAACAGACACCGCACAATCCGGGCCTAAAATTGAGATTCATATCCACGGCGATTATTTCGACAGCCTGGAATCAAGGCAGTCCATAGCCGGGTGGTTGACTGAATATGTTGAACAGTACGGAGGAACGCTTGTGGCATCGGAGGTAACGGCATAATGGCGATCAGAATAATATGGAACTCGAATAATGTCGATTTGACCATTGACGAACAAAGCATCCAGCGGGCTTTGAAAGTAGAGGGCGCCATCAACAGATCGGCAAACGGGAAAACCGAGACCATCAATATTTATAATTTCGGCGAGCCAGTCATGTTTAGTGCTATTTTTGAAGAAGCGGTCTATCGGCAACTTATTGCTTTTTGGGCGTGGGCTGAACAGGGTAATGTTTTTTCCTTCAATATGGATTCTGCAAATATCGGCAACACGACTTTTGACGCCGGTGCAGCGGCGGCACAGAAGGTTTGTCCGGTGGCAGCGACGACGGCTTTTGCAGTGGATGATGTGGTATTGATCAGATCCGCAGCCAGGACTGAATATGAGATTGGAGTGATTGCTTCCATATCAGCGGGAGTTTCTATAACGATGGACGATAACCTTTATTATACCTATGCTTCCGGGGATCTTATGCGTCATTGGGATTATTACCCAGCATTGATTTTGGCGGATGGTGAGGTTTTTAACCCGGTAAAAAGTGGGAACTATTATTCATATACCTTTAGATTTTTGGAACAACTGTAAGGAGCTTATTATGAAAAAATGCCCAAACTGTGGACATCATTTTGTAATGCCAGAGCCGAACACGACAAAGACAAAAGCTAGTTTCTATGAAGCTGAATTTTCTAAATATTTAGAATCTCAGCAAGGTTTGGAAAATTGGATAACCGAATATGTAGCAGAGCAAAGTAAATGCTGACAACCAACACAGCTTTTGACGCGATCCATGCACTGTCTCATAAGTGGCCCCTATACCTGATCCATTTCGACACCGAGGCAACGGATTACGTCAATCATGCGCCCACAAGTCCTGACAATACCTGCAAAAAATATTTGGTAGCAATATCAGGTCTTGACCAGAAAAAGACACCGCAAGAGGGAAAGAGTTCGATCGGCGGCATTAAATTTGAGTTGCTTGACGTTGACGATGAGATCACGGCACTCCTGGCTACTGATACAAGCGCCTATTTCCAGGGGCGCAAGGTCACGGTCAAAGCTGGATATTTGGGGCTTTCAGAAGCCAATATGCTGACGATTTGCACCAATAACAAGGTTCACTCCCTACGACTTTCAAAGGATGCCATCGGATATATTTTCGAAGCGGCGGATCCCATGAAGAAATTTCAAAAGATTCTTTTCCGGGGGGCCGACGATAGCAGCGTGACATTACAGGGCAATGCTATTGATATTTTGTTGAGGGTATTGACTTCATCAGGCAATGCCGGGACCAATGGTGATTATGATATGCTGGCCTTGGTTAATGGATTAAATATGAACAGCACAGAAGTTGACATCACCGGAATTGAGAATATGCGCGACGACTATTTTCCGGGAAATTCTCATTGGATGCAGATCGTCGTTGCAGATAAAGTTAAAGGAGTGACATTCCTAGAAAAAGAGTTTTTCAAACCCCTGAATTTAACCCCGGCCATCACCAACGCCGGATTATTTACGGTCAAGCCATACAAACCCCCATTGGCAAATACGGGCGAAGTACAGACGTTTTCCGAGGATGTGATCGAGGGTTTGCCGGAGATGGATTTTAACTTGGGTGAACTGGTCAACGAGGTTGACTTCAAATATGACCACGACGGAAGCGATTACACAACCATTGAGTATCATCAGGACAGCGCATCAATAACAAACCGGGGGCAGGCAAAGAAAGCCATAACGATAGAAAGCAAGGGGCTCCATACAACGGTTTCGGGCGTGAGTCTGAATATGTTTGCGCCTGACATTACGATCCGCCGGGCAAAGTCAATCTTCCAGCGATACGCAATACCACCCATAAAGATTAAATTTTCCACATTATTTTACCGCTGGCTTTCAGAGTTTGGGGATATTGTACCTTTCACCCATTCAAAACTGCCCGACATCGTGACAGGGACTAGGGGTTATACATCCGAGCGGATGGAAGTAATACAACGTGGTATCGATTGGAAATCCGGCGAGATCAAATTTGAGCTTTTAAATACCGGCTTTGCCAAATCGTTTTATAGCGTGATATCGCCTACCATGACAATTACGGCAGCTTCATCGGGTACGAGCTGGACAGTATCAGCAGCGGATGCAGCTAAATATGCCAACCTAACCACCCCGGAGGTCCAGCTTTTGGATGCGGGTATGAGGCAACAGGTGGCGGCGAAAACCATCACAGCGATTAATACCACCACAGGAGTATGCACAAGCGACGATTGGGGTGTAACGCCGACGGTTGGATGGATTGTGGCTTTTGCGGATTATAGCTCATGCACTGACGAGCAAAAAAAATGGGGATTTATTGCGAACTCCGATGATATTTTAGGTAATGATACCAGTTCTGGCTTTTTGCTGAAAGAGGATGGTGGTAAAATTTTAAAAGAGGATGGCGGCGGTTTATTAAAGGACGTGAAATTGGATTACGCTCGCCTAATAGTACCATAGGAGATAAAAATGGCAGCATCAATATTCGGTGCAATAACAGCTTTAAGGCTTTTGATAGAAACAGAAACGGACGCTAACAGCCCGGACAATGAAACCACGTATACGGCTATGAGGGTAATGCTTGAAACCCTCTACAAGCTGTGCTTTTCGGACGGATTCACGGGCACAGCATCAGCAAACCCGCCAGACGATAACACAGGTATTTTGACCCATGCTGGTGCGGCCCAGGATGTTGATGAACACAACGGCAAAACGCTTTTAATCACAAGTGGCAACGCCAGGGGGAATTTTTACACGATCGACGACACAACAGCGCAGACGATCACATGCACCGGCGACAACCTATATTCAGATGGGGTACGCTCCGGGGATTATTTTGAAATTCTTTATGATATTAAAACCAATTCAGATGGTCATGATCACGACGGAACAAATAGCAAATTATTAAATGCCTCAGTAACTCAATCGGCGCTGGCGACATCCGAACCGCCTGGAAGCGTATCAACTCCGACAGCGACACCAATAGATGTAGCGTTGCCCGGGGGAGAATATGGTTTTTATCCGCAATTAAAAGTAAGCGCTGGAACCATGTATGCACAAATTTCGTCAAACTCTTTTGCAGAAACAAGTTACACGACAACAATATATCTAAATCCTGACGGCGGGACCGGCTATGCTCAGCAACGATATGTCACGGCGACCGGGCGCATCCACTGGGTGTTTATTCTTAGAGACATATTGACGAAAAAAGTCTTGGTAACATGGCAAGGGCCGGATCATCCGAGTTTCGGCAATGGTGGCAAGCCTAAACTATGCCCACATCCTTTTGGTAATTACAATGAAGAAATTCACGAAATTGTGGTTATAAATCCGACGAAGGCGCAAGTGAAAGAGATTAAGGAAAAAACTATTGTGGAAGATGATAGCCTGCCGGATCTGGACTTCATCGAGGCTATGTATGAGCTTTATGACTTCGAGGATGCGCCTTCATCAGTCTGGCCGAAGGAAGAAATATCTGTCGGCCTCCCGAAAAACTGGCGAGACTTGCCGATGGGAACAAAGGTCAAGTCGATGAACAAAAAAATTGATAAACCTGAATATATTAAAATGGCGAAATTAAAAAAGCGAGGTACAAAATGAAACGATTAATCTTGGCAATATTTATGATTCTTTCGATGGCAGGGTATGCGCTGGCAGATGGCACGGTGGTGGCAACTTTTGAGCAGGTGGACAAGCAAACCAGGTTAATCAAATACGCAATTACCGGGGACGCTTCTGATGGTTCAATGTCTGCCATATCGACAGACGATTACAGCTATCGAAGTATGAATTATACCTCATTAATCCGGGGATGGGATTTGGTATCGGTGTGGGCATATCCAACATCAGGGGGCACGGCTCCGACTACCGATTCCGATTTTACAGTAACGGAAAACGGCCTTGATTTATTAGCAACACAGGGGACTGATCAAATTAGCAATACGGCTACCCTCGCGACATATACTAAAATTGATGGTGCGGCGGCTGAAGTTAGGATTTTGGGAGCGCTGACAGTGACAGTGACAAACCAGGCTGTTCATAGCGCAACATATACGATTGAACTCAGATTCGAAAAGAATTAATCGGAGGAAAAAATGACGTTTAAACGAATATTAATAGTTGTAGCTATTCTGTTATTTGCCGGGAATGGAATTGCAACCGGCGCAACCGACGCGAAAATATCAGCCCTCAATGCGATCACATCAACGGCGGCGGCGGATTATACGGTTATTGTGCAGGCAGCCGGATCGACAACGAAAAAAATTACAATCCCAAATCTATTGAAAACCATCCATGTAGATTCTATGGTGCTGGATGATATAGCATGGAAATTCGGCACATCAAGTGATTTTCAATTAGAGTATGATTCGGTCAATGCCTATCTGCAATTAGGCGACGGCACAAACGACTTTCTACGTGTGACCGACGCCGGAACGACTGGAACTTTTGCTTTTTTGGGCTCCGCTTCGGCCAGCGTTAATCTATGGGCTGCAACCTATGGCAGCGACTCGTCAATTACCGACGCCGAATTAAAGACGCTTGATGATTGCGCCACGACAGAATTATTTGTTGGAGGCGGTGCGGGCAGCGCGCCCGTCTGCACAACAGCATCGGGGAGCGGAGCTCCTTTAAGAGCAACAAGTCCTACCATTGCCACCGGGTTATTTACCACAACATTCAATTCTAATAATCCAAACGGGCCATCATTGGCAGATGAGGCCGCAACCAAAACCAACCCTACCCTTATTCCATACCGTACGGATATGACCACTGGTATAGGATGGTGGACCAACGAGCTTCATTTTGTTGTTGCCGGTGTTGATGAAGTATTTGTGTCGGCCACGGAATTAAGCCCTGGGGTGACAGATGGGACTACCCTTGGATCACAATACCTGGCATGGGGGGGTTTAGATCTTTCATATCAGAGTGTAATTAGGTGGAACGGCGGAGACATTACATTAACTCAATCCACCGCCAAACTAACACTCGGCGGCGATGGGGGTGTGGAGTTTGATTTTGCCAACCATGAGATGACAAATGTTGATATTAACTCGGGGGCGATAGATGGAACAACCATCGGAATAGACAGTAGAGCGGCAGGATCGTTTTCGTCTGTGTCAACCGGCGCAGATGCCGCAGACGCCGGGACCATACGTCTTTCCAACGCCGAAATTATAGCCTGGGAGGACGGAACAGAATATACAATTACACATGTGGATGATACAGGGCTTAATTTTTCAGGTAACATTGGGGTTGGTGTTAATCCCGCTGCTTATTTAGATATTGCTTCTACCGAAGTTGATGCTGAAATGTTCATTTCAACATACGCCGTAGATGGAAATGCTAACCCTGAGATTTATTTTAGAAAATCTGCATCTAATACCATTGGAACCGCTTCAGAAACCGGAGATGCAGAAGTTCTTGGAATGATACATTTTCAGGGAGGTGATAACACAAATGTTTTTGATCATGGGGCTTGGATACAAGTGATCCAAGATGGTGTTGCGGGGGCTAAAATTCCGGCAAAAATAGATATTTACACATCTACTGCGACATCTCCAGCAATTGCTCTTACGCTTGGAAGTAATGGCGATGTTGTGATTCCAAGCGGCATCCTCTCAGTAGACGACACCACCGACTCCACATCCACCACCACGGGTTCGATTCATACAGACGGTGGGCTGGGGGTTGCCAAGTCCTCATACTTCGGTGCTGACGCAGACTTTGGCGGCAACTACGCCACCCAGCTCCAAAACATCGCCGACCTTGCGGCAAAGGGCAAGGGGTACTGGTTTGATGGGGTGGATGATGTAATTACAACTACTCATGTCCCTGCTGAGATTGGTTCTATTGAAGTGCTTTTTCGTGGGAATACGGCCAGTACTATGAGAATGGGGTCTTACGATGGTACAAGAAGAGGATATTTATCGGTAAATGCAAGTAACCTTTTGTCTGGTGGGATAGGATCGCAAGCATACACCACAATATATGGTACTACCACACTCGCTGCGGATACAGAATATCACGGTGTCATTACCTGGGATGGCACGACTGTAAAATTATATCTTGATGGGGCGCAAGAGTATTCAGATTCACAGGCAGGTACTATATCCACAACTGCGATATACGTTGGAGCAAATAATAATAATGGATCTCCCTCTGCTTTTCATTCCGGTGAGATTTCGTTTGGAAGATACTGGAACCATACACTAACCGCAGCCGAAGTCAAAGCCCTGTCCTCCGGTGCGCCTGTGCCGTATAAATATATCGGGGCGAGTCAGACGGCTAAATTCAGTGATACTGCATGGACAGGAGCAACGGGAGCAACACCACCTACAGGATGGACTCTTGGAAATGTAACCGGAGTACATACTATCTTCGATAGTGGTGATGGGTCGCCCTATGACACTTCATTAAAATTAAGTCAAAACGGTGGTGCGGCAAACCCAAACATTTATAGACAAGTAGCGTTAGTTATAGGGAAAAAATATAGGTTCTCAGTTGATGTTAAACATGGCGATTCTACAACAGGCGGTACTGTTAGCCTTGGAATCGCTCAGTATTATTCAACAGAATATAGCACTTATTCTTTTACATCAACATCATGGTTTACGCACTCGGTGGAATTTGTAGCAACATCAACAGTTTGTTATATCTTTTTTCAATCTGCTGGAGATGGGGATGGTCAATATGATCTGTTTGATCAATTATCCCTCACCCAAATCGGCGCAGTCCTCCAGCTTGAAGCCCCTGGAGTTGGGCATAATCAATGGCTGGACATATCTGGGAACCAACTTGTCGGCACGGTGTCAGGTGCTATCCCAACTAACCTCCCTGCCGATGCCCAAGAGACATATCTTGACTTGACAGTGACCGGGGATACATCTTTTTCTGTCCCATCTGGCTATAAAATAACATCCATTGTGCTATTCAATACCACAGCAAATGCGGTTACAGGAGGAATCAATATTGGCCTTTCTGCTGGTGCGGAAGAAGTTGTGGCTAATTTTGCAATGGGTGCAAACGCTTTAGTTGATTGCACGCTTTTGCAAAAATTCTTTTCCACAACAGTGGCTGACGTCATATATGTTAATGATGTTACAAGCTGGAATAGTGCTTCATTGGAAATGCGAGTGCAGCTACAAAAACTTACAACAAATTAAGAGGTAAAACATGAACCTTGAAAAACAGATAATAGAGAAACTTACCAACCCAAACGACACATGGGAAATCGACACCATTAAACTCTGGCTGGACAGCAAGCAGACAAAGAGTGAAGGCGGCAGTGTTGTTGTGGATGGTAAGCAGGAGGAAGATGACATCGGCGAAGTCCCGGCAGATGATCCTTACATATATGAGGATGTAGCGACTAAAGCGGAGTTACTTGAGATTGCGAATCCTGAGGCGCAACTAAACTAATGTACTACAAAGTAAAATATACCGATAAAATTAAGAACAACCGGGCAGAATGCGTAAACTGGGGCTGGCATATCAAGATATTGCCGAAGTACAAGGGAGATGTCAGCGTACTGAAACACGGCTTACAGCATGTACGCCAATTCTGGAATCATCCGTTCACCCATGCTCTGTGGTATAAATATTCGAAGAGGTACCGCCTGCAATGCGAGGTTGAGGCGTACAGCGAGCAGCTAAGGTGGCCGCCGGCTTGTGACGACACGATGTATTACCGAGGGTGTTTTGCACGGTTCATATCGACGACTTACAACCTGAATATAACTGAAGATAAGGCTTATGGGTTACTGCTATGAGCTGGATATGTCCCGTGTGCGGCTGCTACAATCCCCCCGGGCGTGACTCATGCTGGAAATGTGGAGAACGGAAATGAAACGACTGATTTTATTAGTGCTTATCCTGGCCGGGTGCGCGACGGCCCAAAAAAGCGCCTGTCCTCCGGTTGACGCGATTCACCACATGCCGGGATATGGCCTTGTCGTGACGCCTAAAGGATTCTATGACTGGAGATCCGGCGATGATAAGTATTGGATGCCGCTTGACGAATATATGCGGCTGTATGAAATGGAGCAGCGGAGAGATGGCGGATCATAATGCCTGGGATCTGTTTTTACTTGACTTGAAGTGGGCCATACGAGACGAAATCGACAGACATGAAAAGGAATTGATGCGACTGCACGAGATAAGCGGATTTTCGGAATATGTGATTAACGCGGCTTTGGAAGCAGCTAACGAATATCGGGAAAAGGATTGAGTCTATGGATACAAATATCAAACGAAGAACAGACAAATTGAACGTTGCAACTATTATTCTTTTGATAACTACTTTGATTACGGTCCTGTGGTGGATATCGAAAGTCGATAGCCAGGTGTTGGCTAATTCTAAATGGATAGCAGAGAATAAAACAATGCCGGTTATGATTGCGCGTATTGAGGAAAAACTTGAAGGGTTCAGCAAGCAGTTTGACAAGTTTACAAAGCGTGTTGATAAGTTCATGGAGTCTGAGTGATAACCGGACTGCTGGCAATAACCCTTTTGGTGGGGAGTTTTGATATGAACATGAGTAACCTGCGGGCAAAAATAAGACGGCATGAAGGCCGGCGGCTGGCGGTTTACATCGATTCCGAGGGCCACCGGTCCATAGGATATGGGTATAATTTAGATTCAAATCCTATGCCAAATTATATGCACGATTACCTTGAGACGCATGGACAAATCGCGGAATATATGGCAGAAGATCTACTCACAATATCCATTGATCGAGCAATAAAAGACGCCCGATGTCTTTTTCCCAATCTATATTGGACAGACGATGTACGCCAGGAGGCTTTGATTAATCTGGTTTTCAATATGGGGTACGCTCGCGTGAAAAATGATTTCCCAAATTTTATAGCAGCGATTAACAGGAGGGATTTTCAGCGTGCGGCGGACGAATTGAAATATGTTGATGGCCTAAAAAAAGATAGATTGTCTATGTACTGGTCACAACTTCATGGGGATACTGACGGGACCGACGACGGAATCAAAGAACGCCCGGAGGAGATTTATCACATGATCCAGAAAGGGGCTTATTTTGTATAAATATATTATTGTACTATTAACTGTAATACTGGTATCCTGTACTCCATCGGTGCCGAAAAAATGGAAATACAATGAATATCAAGGATTACAAGTGTCCGAAGGGCAGCAGGATGATGAAATTCTTTCCCGATAAAACGGTGTATTTTTACAAGCCGGGAAATGTCGATTTCAATAGGTGCGTGAAATTATGATTAACAACACTTATGAAATAGCGTTAAAGAAAATATTAAATTACTGGGCCAACTCGCAAGACCTAACGACACCGCCCATCCAATGTGCCGAACACATGGCCGGAATTGCTTGCGAAGCGTTGGATTATGTCAGGGGCGTGGATAAGGAAAAGCCTGATTGGTTGACGGAGGCATGATGAACCAAATAGCAAATGCAATAATTATCCTGATCGTAATCGTAGCGGCTGTTGTGGTTGGGTTGGTCGTGCTGGCAGGAATAAGTTATTTAATCGCAAGATGGAGGTACTAAAATGACTTGGTTAGCTTCAATACCTATTATCGGAGATTTATTCAAAAACACTACTGATATTATCAAAGAAGTGGTGTTGGACAAAGACGCCCAAAATAAGATTCTCGAAAACTTGGTGTCTCTTAAAGAACAGATAGCAAAAGAAATATATTTAAAAGAGCTCGAAACCAAGACTGTTCCGTGGGTTGATGGGCTGCATAAAATGTCAAGAATTATATTGTCTTTTTCCTGCATATCAGCTACAGTGCTATTAATGGTTTTGGGCCATGAAATAACACCAACAGTAGCTATTATTTTAGGCGGACCGACAGCAGCATACACAATTATAAAAGGGAAAGGGTAAAAAATAATCGAAACGGCTGTCGATCAGTGCCGGTGATTAATTCCTGTCTGGCTGTGGACATCCGATGCAGTTGTCAGGATGCTTGAACAGTTAGCGCAAAATTGGCCTTTAGTTGCATCTTTGATACCCCATTTGTAGCCCTGAGTTTCTCGATCGTTGCCATAAACCAGAGCATCCTCATATAAGACTAAATCGCCCTCAGCATGCTCTTCCAAGGACTTAAACCACGATCCTGTGTAAAAAATCTTCCATCGTTTCATTCTACCTTCCTCAATGCCATATGATTACGTGCACGACAAATATTACGTACAAGACCACAGCAAACCATAAGATCGCCCATTTTTCCTTATCCATTATTCCTCCTTTGCCGGATGCTCCCGCAGTTTCTTCCCCCGGCAGATTTGTAATATGATCTAAAATTGGATCATACATTGCACATCATCTCCTTTCGTTTGCGTGAGTTTTTGCCGGATGCGCATCCCCCGGCAATTGCCCAGAATGTCTTTGAGGAACAGTTATAGCTGGGCTAATTATGTTTCCGTCAGTCACTTGGCATCACCTCCTTTTAATTTTCACTCCCCCTCCTTTATGGCCCCGACAGGGCCATCCGCCTCAAAATTAAAACATTCTTCACACAGGGAGTCGTCTGTTCCACAATTTTCACTATCAACCCAAAAAACTCTTCCACATTCCTTACAAATGCCTCGGGCTCCTTCCATTTTATTATCTCCTCAAGAAATATAACGTAATGCTCACTAGCGCCTAGGTTTCTTCTCCATCCTTTGGTGGGATCAGCGAGAGGGAGCACGGCTTTTTTTGCCATACCACTAGGGGGCTCCCCCCAGCCGTGATAATGTTCGACTCCCCTCGCCTTTCCCATAATTAAGCGGTATCCTTTGGCTCAACAGGGCATCCATGAATTTCACGAGTGCCGCATAGCCACCCGGCAGGGGTCGATCGTTGTCGGTATCCACGGCCTTGGGTAAAAACTCCAGGATCTGGTCGCGGCCAGTAACAGGATTTTTTAATGCATTCCTTGTCGCATACGTCAACTGTCATCTTCAATTTTCTGTCTCGGATTTTCATCAGCCATCCTTAGTTGGGATTCATCCGATATATTCCCCGTCCCAATAACTCTCCAATTCTTCCTCAGTCCACGCCCGGCCCCCGCACTCATAACAATCCCCGGCGAGCGTCAGGATCCCGTTGCAATGGGGACATCTATACTCGTTTATCTCCGGTTGTCTTGTCATTATTCCACCTTTGGATCATAAAAAATTGGGTCAATTTTATCCAACAGTCCGATTGCCGTTTTCAGTCTGTGGATTACATCTTTTATTTCGCACTCCTGCGATGTAAGGTTATTTAGTTGGCGATATAAAGAATCAATAGTGAGCTGATCACCAATCCTGAGTTCTTTATTTCCATAATAATATCCGGTTAACATCTCAAGGTCTGACTTTGCAATATCAACTATAAACCCCCCATCATTTTTTGCTATTATCTGTAACATAATTCCTCCTTTATTGGTTGTCTTGTCATGGCTATCCCTTCTCGCTTTTTTTCGGCGCCGGAATAAAAATCTCATATTCCATTACGGCCCACCTACAGATCCTTTCAACGTAGCTCGTTTCACCACAGAAAAACTCCTCGGTTGAAAGTTTTGTCGTGCTGCCACCTATCATTCTGCCAGGCTCAATTTTGCTTTCAATAGGATTGAATTTCTCTTTCAGGTCGTGGTGCATGTCCTCGGGGTTATCGTGCCCAAAATAGTCGGCCAGGATAGGGATCACAATTCCCCAATAATATGCGTTCTGGTTATTGGTGCGCTTCTCGTTGTGCTTTCGGATTGTAATATCGACATGGGTTCCGTTCTTAAACGTCATTACCCACCGTTGAATCGAGGTTTTGACGTGGTCCTGCAACTTGAGTTTACGGTCAACGATATCGCCTTCGAAGATAGGTATTGGATTTTTCATACCGGAATATCATCCTCAAAGGACTTTATCACCTCGCGCCAGTTCGCGACGACACTGCCAAAATTATCCATCAGCCCGTCGGCCTCCGTGGACGTCAGGTTGGGTCCGGACTTGAAGAAATTCACAACCTGTATCGTTTCCTCTGTCGTCAGTTTGGCTTCCTTGCCGGCCTCAAATATCTTGCCGTTTTGTGTTTTGGTGGATATGTCAGCATTAACAGGATTTGTGTTCGGCGTGGGTTTGGCGGTTTGATTTGTTTTTGTGGCGGCGGCAGGGGGGGGTGTGTCGGCATATCGATATTTACTGCCATCCCACAAACCAGCGTATATATCAGCGGCCACACCTATCTTTTGCATGGCGGTACTCAGGGCATCCGTAACGGCCATTTTGTAACCTTCGTCCGAAGAGTGCAACCCTGAGCTTTCCTTTACCACCAACATCGATCCCCCGATACCAGGAATAGCCTCAGACCATACACCATCCTGGTCAGTGACAAAAAGGTCAACCATGGCAAAGGCAAAAATCTGATTGTCTGATCCGGGCTCGTTCCACACCTTTTTAATCTCGTAGCGCCACTTGATACCACAGGGACCAAAGTTTTCGGTCATGGCCTGGTATCTCCATTGTGGTTTTATGTCGGTCATTCCTTTCAACCGGCCTCCCGCAATCTTCTTTAATGCTGTTGCTGGCGGCGCCTTGACTGCGTTCCATATTTCCATGTTTTCCATGATTAAATCTCCTTTATTTCTGCCAGCATAAATTCCAATAATTGGTTAAGTTTCAGCCTAATTCTTGCCTGCAAACCATTGCCGGCGTCCGTTGTTATCTTAGGTTCAGGAATTGACATAATTGACTCAATCCATGATATCAGCTTTTCCTTGTCAGGCTTCATCCGCTCTGCACGCTCAGCCTCGGCCTTTTTCCTGTCCTCAGCCTCTTTTGCTTCCAGGGCATCTTTCACTATCTTATCGGCTGCGGCCTTCTCGGCGGCGATACGGGCATCTTCTTTGGCCTTTTTCTCGAAGTCCTCGCGGTCCTTGCGATCCGCTTCTGCTTTTTTGGCATCCTCAATCGCCTTGAGTTGGGCGTCAATCTTTTCCTGGGCGACCCGCTGTTCGTCAGCGATCCGGGATTGCTCTTCCCTTTGATCTGCCAGCCTCTGAATTTCGGCCAGACGATCCGCTTCCTCTTTCTGGATCCGGACCTGTTCAACCTCAAAGTCCGCCTTCGCCTTTTGGAGCATATCTGCAAACATCTGATCATCCATAAACTGGACCCCGGAAAAAGGATACTGCTTGCCGTATTTGGCCAGCTCGTCAACACGGGACTGGACCCGCTGGCGTTCGACCTCGGCATCTATTGCTGCAAGGCGTTCTTTTTCCTTCGTGACTTTTTCTTCCTCTGTGGTCAAGCGCCTTTCAATAGGTTCGAGCATGACAGTAATACGCTTAGCCTCACCATCCACCAGCTTTCCAAAAGCCAGGGCATCGGCTTTAAGTTCCTTGCGTTTTTTCTCCACAGCCACCCTGTGCCCTTTGACAACCATGCGGGCATCATGAACGGCCCTAAATCCGTCTTCATCGTCAAAGCCGGCCACAACCAGGTCCATGTAGTCAGCTTCCATTTTGGCTATTGCCATATCGGTTATATTATAATTTACTATTTCGTTCACCTTCCACCTCCTCTTTAAATTCGCAAAAACAGGGGACCATCTCCCCGCGATTGTGGTCCCAATACCGGAGCTGACCGCAGGCGCAGGTGCCAAATTTGTTCACTCCGAAGCCTCCTCTTCATGCACAGCGGGAACGTCTCTAATTTCCACAACAATATTTCCGTAACGCTCCTTTGCCGTCATTTCTCTTCCCTGGTACAGGCAGGTGTGGACTGTATTTTTAACGTGGTTCAAAACAATCCTTTCTACCTCTTTTGCTGTAAATTCGATTTTCATATCACCTTCCTCCCAAAGCCATTATAATTGCCACAATAAATCCAACAATCCCTCCGATTATCAGACCAAATAAAAACGCTATCCAAACCGGCGTCATGCCGTACCCATTATCAGCAACGCCAGCCATGATAATACCATGGCTCCGATTGCAAGAAAATCTATGATTGCTCTCATTCGGTTTGTCTCCTATTTTAAATAACCTTTTATTTTCCAGCCTTTTTCTTTGCATATTGCAAGGATTAAATCGTTATCCCTCATTTGTGGAGGCTTGCCATCCCAAAGATCTCTTTTGGGCTTGAACAACCAAAATCTCTCGACTCCACATCTGTCATAAGGGCAGTTATTTTTTCCATCCGCCCAGTTTTGATATTCTTTTGGTTTGGGGTGCGCCCAACAATCCCGTCGCATTAGTTCGGATGTTAAATTGTCTGAAAGTTCATGTAATCGGATAGTAGAAATAAAAGTAATCGATGGAAATTCTATGAATTTTATTTTGGCTCCCGCGAGGTGGGCTCCCGCGAGGTGGGCTCCCGTGAGGTGGGCTCCCGTGAGGTGGGCTCCCGTGAGGTTGGCTCCCGCGAGCTCGGCTCCCGC
>Ga0180007_10004120_pt1 | contig 15608 bp, 13 predicted proteins | sample MM_PC_MetaG_FD_121122 | JGI IMG/M metagenome (GOLD analysis project Ga0180007, IMG submission 121122) | Groundwater microbial communities from the Aspo Hard Rock Laboratory (HRL) deep subsurface site, Sweden - MM_PC_MetaG | ecosystem: Environmental > Aquatic > Deep subsurface > Groundwater... | reverse complement strand
TGTTTTGGACAGGTGGGTGATTTCCCGGCTAAATGAAACTGTTTTGAAAGCGACTGAAAAGATGAAAGACTACCAGCTGACCGAGGCTTCGCGTTTGATAATGGAATTCATTGATGATTTATCCAACTGGCACATCAGGAGATCAAGAAGGAGGTTCCGGACCAATGAAGACAAAAAAGACTACAAAGAGGCCTCTTCCGTCCTTTTGTACGTCCTGTCCGAAGTGTTGAAGCTGACGGCGCCGTTCATTCCATTTTCCAGCGAAGCCATGTTCAAGCAGCTGACCGGAAAGCAGTCAGTCCATTTGGAAAGCTGGCCAAAGGCGGATAAAAAGGCGATTGACAAAAAATTGTCCGAAAACATGTCTGAAGTGAGAAACATTGTTTCTTTGGCTTTGGCGAAAAGGGCTGAAAGCCAAATCAAGGTAAAGCAGCCCCTTCAAAAACTGGAAGTGAAAAGCAATGGACTAAAAGGGAAAAAGGAACTGTTGGAAATTCTTGCTGAAGAAATAAACGTCAAGGAAATAGTTTTCAATTCCAAGATGAAGGAGGAAATAAGGCTTGATACGAAAATAACCTCTGAACTCAGGGCAGAAGGCCAGATAAGGGAATTTATCAGGCTGGTCCAGGGATTGAGGCAGGAAGCGGGATATCAATTCAAGGACAAGATCTATCTGTACATTGATGCCGGCGTGCTCAAAGAGACGGTAGAAAACAATTTGGAATGGGTTAAAAAGGAAATATCGGCCAAATCGATTGATTTCAAAATCCCGGTCAAGTTTGACGCCAAAACCGAGACAAAGATAGATTCTTACGAAATCAAAATTGCCGTCAAAAAATAATGATTAAAAACCTCAAAGCCTTGTCAAAAACCCCCCTTCGCAGAAAGGCTCTTTTGGTTGCCGACGCCGGGTATGGGGCAATAGAAATAGAAAAGGCGGTAAGCAGAAAATACCGGGCGTTGAAAAATGAAATAAATATTGGAAAATACAAAAGGGTTTTTATCATCGGTATTGGCAAGGGTTCGGCCTTGGCTTCGATAAGCCTGGCCAAGATTTTGAAAAAAAAGCTAACTAAGGGAATTGTTCTTGATGTAGCCAAAGCCAGGGCTGATTTTCCCATTAAGTTTTTTGAAGGCACTCATCCCCTGCCTTCGAAAAAGAACATCAGGGCTTCGCAGGAAATTATTGAATTGGCAAAGGGGTTGGAGAAAGGGGATCTGCTTCTGTCTTTTATTTGCGGAGGGGGGTCTTCGTTATTCTGCTCTTCAAACAAGGAATTGAATGCTTCCAGAACCGCATTCAAAAAATTGACTGAAGCCGGAGCCGATATTTTCGAATTGAATACGGTGCGCAAGCACGTTTCCGAAGTGAAAGGTGGAGGATTAGCGAAGATAGCCTGGCCCGCTGACGTCGTTTCCTTAATCGCAAGCGATGTTTTGGGAAACGATTTGTCCATGGTTGCTTCCGGTCCGACTGTTTTTGACAGGACGAGCAAAAAAGACGCGGAAAAGGTTCTGAAGAAATACGGGGTAAAGGGGTTGAAATTAACAGAAACTCCGAAAGACAAAGAATATTTCAGGAATGTAAAAAACATTTTATTCATTTCAAATAAAGACGCGCTTTTGGCAATGGAAGAAAAGGCCAAAAAGCTTGGCCTGAAGCCAAAAATTCATTCATACAAGCTCAGGGGTGAAGCGAAAAAAGCTTTGCTGCCCTTGGCGAAAAAAATAAGGAAGGGGGAGGCGGTTTTGGCCGGAGGCGAAACCACAGTGAAGTTTGAAAAGAAAACGTCAGGCAAGGGAGGAAGGAATATGGAAGCGGTGCTTGGGGTATTGGGAAACAATATTATCGCATTGTCTTTTGCTTCGGACGGTCGCGACAATACGGAAGCAGTCGGGGCGATTGGCGATTGTCTGACCATTGAAAAAGCTGAAAGGTTAAAATTGGACGCAAAAAAGTTTCTTGGGAGCCATGATTCGTTCAATTTTTTCAAAAAAACCGGAGATTTAATATATGCCGATAAAAAAAGTTTCAACGTTTCCGATTTAATGATAATATTAGCTAATGATAAAAAATAAACCGAATACTTTTATAAAAAAATTCAATCAAGTCGGGATAAGGGACGTTGACGAAGTCGGAGGGAAAAACGCCTCGTTGGGCGAAATGATAAAGCATTTGTCTCCTAAGGGGGTGAAGCTGCCCGGCGGCTTCGTGGTAACAGCTTCTGCATACAGGGATTTTTTGGAAGAGGCGGAAGCAGACGGAAAAAGCTTGAAGGTTTTTATCAAGGATGCGTTGAAGGGGCTTAATACCCATAATCTGAAGGATTTGGCCAAGCGGGGGGAATTGGTCAGGGAAACGATAAAAAGAGCGGAATTTCCTGAAAAGCTGAATGAAGAAATAATCAAAGCATACCGCGAAATGGAAAAAGAACATGGCAAGAACGTTGACGTTGCCGTGCGCTCTTCAGCTACGGCTGAGGATTTGCCAGGAGCTTCTTTTGCCGGCCAGCACGAAACCTTTCTTAACATCCGCGGGAAAGAAGAGGTTTTGAAAGCTATAAAGTCGGCAATGGCTTCATTATTCACTAACCGCGCCATTTCGTACCGCGTAGACAAGGGTTTCAACCATTTCAATGTTGCCTTATCGGTAGGGGTGCAGAAAATGGTCCGTTCTGACGTCGGTTCTTCCGGAGTTCTTTTTACCGTTGATACGGAATCGGGTTTCCGCGATTTGACGGTGGTAAACGGAGTTTGGGGTTTGGGAGAAATGATAGTTCAGGGGGAAGTGACGCCAGACGAATTTTTGGTTTTCAAAAAAACCGGGAAGATAATAAGCAAGAACCTTTCGGCAAAAACCAGGAAGATGATTTATTCGGAAGGCAGAGGAATCAAAAACACAAAAATAGTTCCAGTTTCAAAAAAAGATCAGGAAAGATTTGTTTTGAACGATTCGGAAATAGAAAAATTGGCCAAATGGGGAGCTTTGATAGAAGAGCATTATTCTAAGGTAAATAAGAAATGGACCCCAATGGACATTGAATGGGCAAAGGACGGCAGGGACAATAGCATGTATATTGTTCAGGCAAGGCCGGAGACAGTCCAAGCTCTCAAGGACTTTTCCAAAATAAAGGAATATTCTTTTGTGAAAGGCCAAAAGATGAAATTGCTGGTGAGTGGGGTTTCCGTCGGAAGCAGGATTGCCGTTGGCAAGGCAAGGGTTATTTTGGACGTGAAGGGAATTCACGATTTCAAGCCTGGAGAAGTTTTGGTGACTGACATGACTGATCCAGATTGGGAGCCGATTATGAAAATCGCGTCTGCGATCGTAACGGACAAGGGCGGAAGAACCAGTCATGCGGCGATTGTCAGTCGGGAACTGGGAATACCGGCCATTGTCGGCTCGGAAAGCGCCACCAGGAAGATAAAGACCGGGAATCCCATTACCGTGGACACGACTGGAAGCGACGGGGTTGTCTACGAAGGAATTTTGAAGTTCAAAATAACAGAAAGCAACGTCAAAAATATCAGAAAGCCGAAAACAAAAATAATGATGAATATCGCCACTCCGGAAACCGCTTTTGAAAAGTCATTTTTGCCTAATGACGGAGTCGGGCTTGCCAGGGAAGAATTCATTATTGCTGGGGATATCGGTATCCATCCAAACGCGCTGATAAACTACAAAAACCTCAAAAATCCCAAACTGAAAGCGCAAATAGACAAGAAAACTGTGGGTTACAGCGATAAAAAGCAGTTTTACGTGGATAAACTAGCTTACGGCATAGCTAAGATAGTAGCAGCCTTTTATCCCAAGCAGGTTATTTTGCGTTTCTCCGACTTCAAAACGAACGAATACAGGGCTCTTTTGGGAGGGGAATTGTACGAGCCTCAGGAGGAAAATCCGATGATAGGCTGGCGGGGGGCTTCGCGCTACTACCACCCAGATTTTTCCCAGGCATTTATTTTGGAGCTTGAAGCAGTCAAGAAAGTCCGCGAAGAAATGGGATTGAAAAACCTTGCAGTCATGGTTCCGTTTTGCCGAACAGTCGAAGAGGGAAAAAAGGTTTTATCAATAATCAAAAAGCATTTAGGCAAAAACTCTTTCAAAATATATGTCATGTGCGAAATTCCTTCCAATGTCATTTTAGCGGATGAATTTTTGAAGATTTTTGATGGCATGAGCATTGGCTCAAATGACCTGACCCAGCTGACTGTGGGAATAGACAGGGACGCTTCCGAACTTATCCGCGGAGTCGCCAATGAAAAGGACGAATCGGTCAAGAAGCTCATTTCAGACGTTATCAAAAAATGCCGGGCGAAAAAGAAGTACGTCGGCATTTGCGGGCAGGCGCCTTCTGATTATCCCGATTTCGCCGAATTCCTGGTAAAAGAAGGAATTGAAAGCATGTCATTGAATCCTGATTCAATAATTCCAACCATGGCAATGCTGTCAGGCAAGAAAAAAGCAAAAAAATGAAAATAACCGGAGGGGATATAAAAGTCATTTTGGATTCTCGGGGAAAGGAAACTCTTGAAGCGTCTTTTATTGCCGGGGACTTGTCCGCCAGCGCCTCTTGCCCGAGCGGAAAAAGCACCGGAGCCCATGAAGCCTTTGTCCTGGAGCCCAAACTGGCAGTTGAAAAATTCAAAAGCGCAGAGGATGAAATCATTCAGGCTTTCGGCCGGGCCGAAAATCAAAAGGATTTCGACGAGTTTTTAATAAATTTGGACGGGACTTCCAACAAGCAGAATTTAGGGGGTAATTTGACTTTGGTTTTGTCACTTGTTTTTGCCCGATTAAAAGCTCAGGAGCAAGGAATTGAACTGCATAAATACATTTCTTCATTGCTTGATACAAAAAGCCAAGCATCGGCGCTTTTCCCTATTTTTAACATTATTAACGGAGGAGTTCATGCCCAAAATAACCTGACTTTCCAAGAATTTCAGGTTATCCCCCAAGTAAAGGATTTTGGCATGGCTCTGGGAATGGGCCAGGAACTTTACAAAAAACTGAGGGAGTTTTTGGAGCAGAAATTCGGCAAAGAAAACTTGTTATTGGGAGACGAAGGGGGATTTTCAGCGGAATTTAAAAACGATGAGGAAGCGATAGAGATTATTGCCGAGCTTATCAAAAAGTACAATTATCCCATGAAAATTGGCCTTGATACGGCAGCGAGCCAGTTTTTTGCCGATGGGAAATACAAGATTGGCGGAAAAGAATATTCCAAAGAGGAATTGGAAGAATTTTATCTTAATCTGATTAAGACTTACGATATTTTATCTATTGAAGATCCTTTCGATGAAGAATCCTTTGATAGTTTTGCGGAATTAACCGGCAAGATAGCGCCTGAGGGACGTTTGGTTATAACCGATGATTTAACAACAACCAACCCGGACAGGCTAGAAACCGCTATTGAAAAAAAGTCAGGAAACGCAATTTTGATAAAATTGAACCAAATCGGCACTCTTTCAGAAACATTAAGGGTGGTAGATCTGGCTTACAAAAATAATTGGAAAACAATTGTTTCCCATCGGAGCGGAGAAACAACAGATGATTTTATTGCCGATTTAGCTGTTGGGATTAATGCCTGGGGATTGAAATCCGGCGCTCCTTTTCCCCCGGAAAGGATGGTTAAATACGAAAGAGCTTTGAAGATAATAAATATTCATTGATTTGACAAATTATTTATATTCTATTAATATAAAATAACGCTTTAGAGCGTTTTTTATTTTTAACCGTATCTTAATAATTTAAAAGAAGGGAGATTTTTATGAATTGGCTGGAAGAATTATTGAAAGAGTTGAAAGGGTGGGAAAAAGAAGGACCAGAACCTGAGGATCCTGTTGCTGACAATGAAAAAGTAATCGGTGAAGTCCCTGTTGAATTGAGGCTTCTTCGGGGGTATTCAGATAGCCTAAAAGAGAGGGTAAGGCAAATACATTCTTCTTGCCTTATTCTTGAGGATGAGTTCGATGAAGATTCAATACTTATGGAGCTTTCTGATATCAAAGAGAAAATTGATATCCTCCATAGTCTTTTTTGGGGCTGTCTGCGCCGAAGTTTTACTACTAAGCTAACCAATATTGGAGTCCGGGAAGGCTGGAAAGTAGTTGAGCTTCCTGAAGAAGAATCTCCTTCTGTAGTTGTCAGAAGTATAATGATTCCTCTTTTTGGCTAAAATTCGCCAACGCTCCCGCGATTTATTCGCGGGAGCTTTTTATAAATAAGAAAACCCGCGGGTGCATTCCGCGGGTTTTGTTTAACAACTTTGTATTTTTTCAATTACCCTTTTTAAGAAAGAAGGGTCTAATGAAAAGGATATACATCATTATTGTTTCTGCCAAAGAAAAGGTAATTGGCGCCGTAGCATCAGCCAAAGTCCATTCAGGAATGGCAATCATTGCAAAAACGCAGGAAAGCCAGAAAAGTGTCCAGCCTGCCTTGCTTTCGCGGTCTGGGTTTTCCCATGCCGACACAAAGGTTGGTATGGAGCCGATAAATCCCGCGCTGCAGCTTGTGATAATTCCGAGAACCGGATTATCAAAAACTATCCAGAGAGTTATTGCAATAATAGCTCCAATAAGGCAAAACTTGTCTATTTTACTCCACCCTGGCAGGCCGTATTTGAAGGACAGCAGGGTTACTATTCCCGCTCCGGCAACAGCGCCTGTTATTTGGCCGTTCAAGGCATTTTCATGATACATTCCAAGGAATGTTATTACGTCAATAATTGCCCAAATAATCCAGGTTGCTTTTACGGGTTTAGCCTTCCCTTTTAAAATGGCATAGATGTAGGGGATAAAACCGGCAATGAACAATAAACCGGCAATAACTGAAATTACGCTCACATTCGCCTCCTTTCTATTCGTATTTTTGAATTAAAAAAGAACTATTTATTAGTTATATCAAATTAATATATGTTTGTCAATTTATAGTAAAAACTTTAGAAGGCTTTTTCCTGTCATCTCTTTGGGCTGGGAAATTTCCATAAGCTCTAAAACAGTGGGGGCAACGTCAGCCAGGACTCCAATTGGGGTCTTAACAAGCATATCTGCTTCTTCTTCGCTTTTTTTCCTTTCAAAATCCTTGTCTACAAGAATAATCGGCACCGGATTTGGATCGTGTTGGGTTTCAATTTCTCCGGTAAATGGGTTAAAAAGCCTTTCGGCGTTCCCATGGTCAGAAGTTATTATTAAGGTAACTCCTTTATTCAGGCAGGCATCAGCTATTTTTTTTATTTGTTCGTCCACTATTTTTATCGCTTCAACTGTGGCGTTGTAGTCTCCGGTATGGGCTATCATGTCCGGATTCGCAAAATTGGCCAAGGTAAAGTCGAAAACGCCTTCTTCAATGGAAGCCACTAGCCGGTTTGTTATTTCCTTTGCCATCATTTCGGGATTCTCTGCCGGCCTGAAGTTTTGTTTCGAAGGAACCAAAACGCGGAATTCATTTTTAAAAGGCTCTTCGCGCAAGCCGTTGAAGAAATAAGTGATGTGGGGGTATTTTTGTGTTTCCGCTATTCGGAATTGGCTGTTGCCTGTTTCTGACAAGACTTTTCCCAATGGATTTTTTATTTCTTCAGGGGGGAAGGCTACATCAGTATTGAAATCGTCGTCATATGAAGTCATTGTAGTTGCCTGAAGATTGTTTAACTTTTTTCTTTCAAAATTACTGAATTCATCCGTTATGAAAGCGCTTACCAACTGTTTCATTCTGTCTTCTCTGAAGTTAAAGAAAATTATGGAGTCATTATCCTTTATGGGCCTCTTTTCCCCTATGAGGACAGGCTCTACGTATTCATCATTAAGATTTTTGTCGTATGTTTTTTGAATATGGTCTTTTATGCCCTCCTTCGGGATGGACTGGCCCTGGCCCAAAAGAAGGTTGTACACCATTTCGGTCCGCTTCCATTGGTTGTCCCTGTCCATTGCGTAAAACCTTCCACTTAAACTCGCAAGGCTGTCTATGTCCATTAGTTGGGACAAGAGTTCCATCGCTGACTTGGGCGGGCTGTCGCGCCCGTCAGTGAAAAGATGAAGATTGAAATTAACTTTTCTTTCTTTGGCTGCTTTAGTCAGGGCTTCCAAATGTTCCATGGCGGAATGGACATTTCCCTTGGAAATCATTCCCACTATATTTACGCTGGAATTGTTTTTTTGGGCATGTTCGAATGATTTGAGTATGGCGGGGTTTGTAAAAAACGAGCCGTCATTGATGGCTATGTCTATGCGGGGAAAATATTGGTAGATGATTTTTCCAGCTCCAAGGTTGAGATGGCCGACTTCACTGTTCCCGGTCTCTCCCCATGGCAGGCCGACGCTGATTCCGGATGCCTGAAGGAAGCCAAGGGGGAAATCATTTCTCAATCTGTTTATATTTTCCGGATTGGCGGTGTGAATCGGATTGGATTCGTCTTTCTTGCCTTCGCCCCAGCCGTCCAGAATTATTAAAACAACTTTTTTTGACATTGATATTTTATAATATTATAATGAAAATCGTTAACTATCAAATTAATCGTTCCTATCGAATTCAAAAAAATGAAGAGGTTAGAGAACAACAAAATACATGATTTACCAAAATCCGATTTTTTGGGGGGCTTTGATTTTATTCGGCGCAGTTTTAGGTTACTTCATAAGGCAGTTAATAGCTGTTCGCCAAGCTGATTCTGTAGAGCAAAAACTCAAAAAACAAATAGAAGACTCTCGCCTGAAGGCGAAAGAGCTTATTTTGCAGGCCCAGGAAAAGGCCACCACTCTTCTTGAAGAAGTCAAAAAAGAAGAGAGAGAAAGCAAGACTCAAGTCAGCCGGCTTGAAGAAAGGCTGATGAAAAAAGAGGAATGGCTGGAGCAGCAGATGTCAGATTTGAAATCGCGCGAAGGAGAAGTTGGACAGAATATGGAAAAATTAAAGGCGGTAAAGGCGGAAGTTGACGAACTGAGGCAAAAATCCATTTCAGAGCTAGAAAAAGTTTCTGGCTTGTCGACTGAAGAAGCCAAAGAAGTTCTTCTCAAAAACATCCAGAGCAAGTTCAATGAAGAGCTGGCCCTTGCCGTCCAGAAGCTGGACAAGGAGAAAAGGGAAGAAATAGAAAAGAAAAGCTTGGAAATAATGACCACTGCTATGCAGCGGTATGCCCGCACTCATGTTGCCGAAGTCACAACCAGCGTATTCAATCTCGGGGAAGAGGATATTAAGGGGAAAATCATCGGCCGGGAAGGAAGGAATATCAGGGCGCTTGAAAGGGCCACCGGGGTGGAATTCATTATAGATGAGACTCCGGACAGCGTTGTGATTTCGTCTTTTGACCCTGTTCGCAGGGAAATTGCAAAAATGGCCCTGGAAAAATTAGTTAAGGACGGGAGGATACAGCCGGCGAAGATTGAAGAGAAAGTTGAGGAAGCAAAGCAAGAAATCAGCAAAAAAATCATGGAGATAGGGGAAAGCGCCGCCTACGAAGTCGGGATCTTCGATTTGCCCAAAGAAATAATCCAATTACTTGGAAGGCTCAATTTCCGATTGAGCTACGGTCAGAACGTTCTTCTCAACTGCATTGAAGCCGCCCATCTTGCCTCAATGATGGCCTCTGATCTTGGGCTCAACGCTGAAGTGGCCAAAAAGGCAGCCTTGCTTCATGATATCGGCAAGGCCATAGACCATGAAGTCCAAGGGAGCCATGTTGAATTGGGAAGGAAAATACTCAAAAAGTATGGGATTGCAGAAGAGGTTATCAAGGCGATGGAAGCCCATCATGAAGATTACCCCTTCGCTTCTTCTGAAGCGTATATAGTTGCGGCAGCCGATGCCTTGTCAGCCTCTAGGCCTGGAGCAAGGCGCGATACAGTCGAAAACTACATAAAACGGCTTGAAGAATTGGAAAAAACAGCCCTTGGGTTTGAAGGGGTTAAAAACGCTTACGCTATTTCCGCAGGCAGGGAACTGAGAATATTTGTCGTTCCTGAAAAAATTGACGATTTCGGAGCTATGCAATTAGCCAGGAATATAGCCAATAAGGTGGAATCGGACTTGAAATACCCCGGCGAAATAAAGGTTAATGTTATTAGGGAAAGCAGGGCTGTGGAATACGCCAAATAAGGGTGTTGATAAAAAGTGTTGTTTTTACTTGATTTTTTCTGTATATTGAATAATAGCATTTAACCTAAAGGTCGGCTTAAAAAATAAAGTTAAAATTAACAAAAAGTATGAATAAAGCAGAACTTTCCGAAGCCGTAATGCAGGCTGCCGGCATTGAAGTTAAAAAGCAGGCCGGAGAAGCCGTAGACGCGGTTTTTGACATTATTACTAAGACATTAGCCAAAGGAGAGGAAGTTTCCATCACTGGATTTGGAAGTTTCAAAGTAGCTAAAAGAGCGGCTCGCATGGGGGTCAACCCCAGGACTGGAGAAAAAATCCAGATTGCTGCTTCAATTAAGCCGAAATTCAGAGCTGGCAAGCTTCTCAAAGAAGCTGTTCAGTAACCGGTAAATTCATTTAAATGAATATAAAAAAGCCCGATTCATCGGGTTTTTTTATTTCTATATGTAAAATATGATTATTTGAAAAAGGAATTCACTTTTTGGAATATTTCCTGGGCTGATTCTATTTTCTGCAAGGCTTCTTTCATTTTGCTTGGATCCTTGCTTAACTCAGCCGCCTCTTCCAGGTCTTTGGTTGCTTCATCAAGAAGTTCTTGCACGTTAGGGACAATCAGCGGGTTCAGGCTGGGCTGGTTTTCAAGAAGGTATTTTATTCCGTATAAATTAACCTGAATTGAAGAGTTTATTTCGCTTGCTTTGACGACTAGGTCATTCTTGTTTATTTTGTTGACGTAATAGATTCCTCCAGCAAAAGTCAAAACAACAACCAAGGCCAAGGCTGTAACCATCTTGAATTTGGCTCCGTAAAATATACTGGCAGTGGCGAATATCCAGCTTTCTTCCTTTTCTTTCCGGGAATGCAAAATAAGCGCGCGGGAACGGCGCGAATAGTCGCTATCCGGCTGTATTTTTTTCAATTCTTTTAATTCTTTTAAAAGTTTTTCAGTCATAATTCAATATTTCCTTTAGTTTCTTGATTGCCCTGTGCTGAAGAATCTTTATCGCGCCTTCCGTCTTTTCCATAATTTCAGCTGTTTCTTTCGGCGAAAGGTCTTCTATGAATCTAAGAATGATTACGTTTTGTTGGTCGTCGCTGAGAAGTTTGACCGCTTCCTTGATTTTTTGAATGTCAAAAGAAGCGTCTATTGATTCCAGAATTATTTCCTCGTCTTCTGAAGCTTTTGTTTCAGCTATGCTTTCCAGGCCGATATTGCTTTTTTTTGTTCTGTAGTAGTCTATCGTCTGGTTTCTGGCTATGCGATAGAGCCAGCTTGAGAAGGGAAAGCCGTATGATTCGTAATCAGTGATATTTTCCCAGCTTTTCAAAAATACTTGGTGGGTGAGGTCCTCGGCCTCCTCACGATGGCTGACTTTAAGATAAATAAACCTGTATATCTGTGGTTGATAGTGATCGTAGAGTAAGCCAAAGGCCTGGGCCTCACCCTTAATGGCATCTTTTATTAACTTTTTTTCGCCATCTAACATATATAACGAATTAATTATCCTTTAGTTTCTAGCAGGTAATAATGACATTTTTGGAACCAAAAAACAATTTTACCTCACCGGTGGTTTTCTGTACGAATTTCTCCTGAGAAAGGAATTGACTTCCTTGAGGACGCGCTGGCTGTCCTTGTACTTTTCCAGGATTTTCATCGCGTCTTTGAAGCAGAACCAGCCGTAGCCTTCGTGCTCCGGCGACAGCTTGATTTCCTTTTTCCTCGTTTCTGCCAAATAGAAAATGACTATTTTGAAAACTCTGCTGTTTTTGTTTCCTTCCCTTCTCCAAAAAGCGAATTTTTCCGAGGTTTTGAAATTGGGAATTATTTTTATTTCATTGCTTCTGATTCCCGTTTCCTCTTTGAGTTCGCGCACTGCCGTTTGAAAGCTTTTTTCTTCACTTTCTATTTTCCCCTTGGGAAAGTTCCAATAGCTTCCCCTATGATAGAGGATCAAGAATTTTCGCCCTTCCGGCGTTTTTCTGAATATGAGAAAGCCTGCTGATATCTCGCGCATGCCTTTATTTTAGCATTTTTTTGAACTTTTCGAGGGGCCAGGCGTTGATTATGTCCTTTTTTTCGGTCCAGCCGCGCCGGGCTTGGCTGATACCGTATCCCATTAATTCAAGCTGTTCCTTTTTGTGGGAATCCGTGTTAACAACCATTTTTACTCCAGCTTCCCTGGTTTTTTTGATATTAACGTCTTTCAGGTCCATGCGGTAAGGGGAGGAGTTTATTTCCAAGGCTGTTTTCGTCTTTTTGGCGACTCCAAGTATTTTTTCGAAGTCTATTTCGTAGGCTTCCCTTCGCTGGAGCAAAACTCCGGTAGGATGGGAGATTATATCAACATTCCTGTTTTCCATCGCCCTGATTATTCTTTTTGTCATTTCGGATTTGCCCATTTTCATCTGTGAATGTATTCCGGCAATCACAAAATCAAGTTTGGCAAGGGCTTCGTCTTTAATGTCTATTGATCCGTCCGCCATTATATTGGCTTCGCATCCGTGGAATATCCTGAATTTTGAATTTTGTTTTTTGAATTTCAAATTGATTCTGTCTATTTCCTTCCTTTGCCGGGCCAGCTGTTTTTCGTCAATCCCATTTTCAATGCGGAGGAATTTTGTATGGTCGGAAATCCCTATGTATTCATAGCCCATTCTTTCCGCTGTTTCAGCCATTTCTGTTATGGAATTTTCTCCACCGTCCCAGTCGGAGTGGCAATGCAAATCGCCTTTGATGCTATCGTATTCTATTATTTCAGGAAGGCGGCCATTGGCAGAAGCTTCTATCTCTCCCTGGTTTTCTCTGAGCTCCGGCTCTATGTATCTCATTCCAAGAGCTTTGTATATTTCTTTTTCATTTTTTCCTGCCACTGATTTTTTATTTCTGCCCCTGAGAGGGAAAAGCCCGTACTCGTTCAGTTTGAACCCCTTATTCATGGCTATTTTCCTCAGAGCTATATTATGCTCCTTGGAGCCGGTAAAATACTGCAGGGCAGAGCCGAATTGTTTTTCTGGAACGATTCTCAGGTCAACGTCAAAGCCCGCATCTATGCGTATTGAGGCTTTAGTTTGCCCTTTGCCCCATACCTTCATGACTCCGGGCAGGGAAACGAAGTGCCCCAGGACTTTTTCGGGGTTGTCCGAAGCGACTAATATGTCGACGTCGCCTATTGTCGGTTTTCTTCTTCTCGCTGACCCGGCTTCTGAAACAGCTTTTACTTCCTTTATTTTTTCCATTTTGGAAACTAGTTGCTGGACAAAAGGGAGTATTTCTCCCAAAAGAACCCGCCCGCTGTCTTGTTTTATGAATCCGATGCTTTGAAGAATATTTTGTTCCGTTTTTTCGCCGAAGTTCGGAAGCTTGGCTATCTTGCCGGCCGAGGTTGCTTTTTCAAGGTCAGCAACGGTTTTGATTTTCAATTTTTCGTAAAGCGTTTTTATCGTTTTTGGCCCTATCCCTTCAACGGCTGAAAGGGCGGAAAGGTCAACCGGCATTTTTTTCTTCAGCTTTTCGTATTCCTTTATTTTCCCGGTTTCAATATATTCTATTATTTTTTCTGCTATGTTTTCTCCGACGCCAGGAATTTTTTTGAGAGCTTTCATCCCTCCGGCTTCGTAGACGTCAGTTAGGTTTTCGGTAAGAGATTCAATGTTTATAGCCGCTTGTTCGTAGGCTTGGGGCTTGAAGGGAACCCCATCCATGCTTAAATATTCCGATATCTCGCGGAATATCTTTGAGATTTCTAAATTATTCATCTTTTCCTATCGGCGGATGGATGGTTTTTACCGCCGGGACTTTTGTGACAGGAATGTTTTTTGGAGACATGTTTTTTCTTACCAGAAGCGGAATAACGGAACTTGCAATCACAAATGCGGCTGACCCGACAAAAAGGGCGTCAAAGCCGAATTTCTTTACGATAATTCCGCCGCAGGCCCCCGCTACTCCAGTGCAGAATCCGATAGACGAGCTTCTTATTCCCCATTCAGACGCTTCCTTACCCTTGTCAATATGTCTTGTGAATATGGCGCTGTATCCAGGTATGTTCATTCCCATGCCGATCGCATAAAGGGCTTGAAGGGCGTAGATGTGCCAAGGCAAGGAGGAATAAATGTATCCAATTATGGCAATGCCTGCCAGAAGGTTCCCAATTATTATGAACCAAAGATCGTCTTTTTCCCCGTGGTTTCTATCAAGATACCGGCCAGCGGGAATTACGATAATTGATTCTATTATCCAATAAATCGCAGCGGCGAACCCGGCGATCTCAACCCCTCCTCCCTTGATATTATCTGAAAGAAAAATGGCAAAAATAGGGCTTACAAGACCAAACCCGGCTATTAAGGCAACATCAGAGAGAATTAAAAACTTTATTACCCTGTTCAATTTCATGAAGTTTCATTTTTGAATTCCAATTTCCCGTTTTCTATTGATATTTTCACGTTCATTCCCTTTATTAATTCGCCTTTGAGTATCTTTTCTGCGAACGGGCTTCTTATCATCTCCGATATCGCTCCCCGCAGCGGCCTAGCCCCGAAAACCGGGTCGTAACCTAGCTGGGATATTTTTTCTACAGCGCTTTCTTCAAAAGAAACGGATATGCCCTGAGTCTTCATTAAAGTATTGGCGAAGTTTTCGAGCTGAAGCCTTGCTATTGCCTTGATGTCCTGCTGGGAAAGGGTTTTGAAAACAATAATTTCAGAGAACCGGTTAAGGAGTTCTGGCCGGAAAAAGTCGGTTAGTTTCTTTTTCAATTCCTCGGAAATAGTTTCAATCTGCGTTCCTGATTCAATATGGCTCTTGATAAATTCGGAATGGGCGTTTGACGTGGCGATAATTATCGTATTAGTGAAGTCGATTGTCCTTCCAAGATTGTCCGTCAGCCTTCCCTCGTCAAATAATTGGAGGAAAAGATTAAGGATGTCCGGATGGGCTTTTTCAAATTCATCCAAGAGTATTAAGGAATACGGCTTTTGGATTATTGATTCAGTAAGGGCTCCCGCTATTCTTCCGTCTGAAGAGCCGATAAAGCGTGAAATGCTCTGCTTGTCCTGGTATTCCGACATGTCGAACCTGATCATCATGTTTTCAGAGCCGAATTGGACGTCAGCCAGTATTTTTGACAGTTCTGTTTTTCCGACTCCAGTCGGGCCGACAAAAAGAAATACGGAAATGGGCCCGCCGCTTCTTGAAAGTCCGCTTCTGTATTCGCGGAGGGAGCGGCTGACTGCCTTTACCGCTTCTTCCTGGTCTATTAATCTTTTATGAATTATGTTTTCAAGGTTAAGGAGTTTTTCGGTTTCTATCTTCCCGGCCCGGTGTATGGGAATATTTATCTTCCTTTCGGCAATGGCGATAATGTCGTCGGCTTGGACAACCTTGTCATTTCTTTGGCTGGCGTCGGCAAGGGTTTCTTTCAAGATGTCTGAAGCGCTAGCTGGCAAGCGCTTGGAGCTAAAATATTTTTTGGCAATGGTTACTGCTTGTTTGATGGCGTTGAAGCTAATGATCAGATTG
>Ga0180007_10004119_pt1 | contig 15608 bp, 19 predicted proteins | sample MM_PC_MetaG_FD_121122 | JGI IMG/M metagenome (GOLD analysis project Ga0180007, IMG submission 121122) | Groundwater microbial communities from the Aspo Hard Rock Laboratory (HRL) deep subsurface site, Sweden - MM_PC_MetaG | ecosystem: Environmental > Aquatic > Deep subsurface > Groundwater... | reverse complement strand
AGCTTACGACACTCTTTTTTAAGCCGTTTAAACATGCTTTTTTTCGAATGTTTTTTATACAAAAAGTCATACTGTTGCCAATAATGTGTGGTTTTAGGCATGTGGGGGACCTCCCCCACCCCCTAAAACTTTCATAAAGCAACAATTCTTTAATTAATTTGCGACAAACTCTGGGGCTTGAAAGCATTTAAATAATCGAATAACATCATGGTTTTCATGATAATCATTGTCACCGGCAAGCAAGGCTCGGGCAAGAGCACTGTCGCCAGGCAGCTGGCTGCGAAGGGGCTGAAGTTGATCGACGCTGACAGGATCGGGCATGAGCTGCTTCTCAGGCCGGATATCAAGGCAAAGCTGGTGAAGGCCTTCAGCGAGCCTATCGTCGTCGACGGTAGGATCGACAGGGAGAAGCTTGCGGCAATCGCGTTCATGAACGAGGAATCTGTCAAGAGATTGAATGATATCGTCCATCCCGTGCTATCGGAGGCTGTCAACGGGCAGATCGGGGGTGATTGCGTCATCGACGCTGCACTGTACTACGAGCTGGGGCTTGACAAGCTGGATGCTATAACCATAGATGTAAGGCGACCAGACTCCGGAAATCGGTCAGTCTTTCAGAAAGCTATAAAAAAGCCAGACCATGTAATTGAAAATGACGGCGTGCTTGAGGAACTCAAGCAGAAGGTTGATGAACTATGGAAAAGATTGCAGTCTACCCGGGGAGCTTTGACCCCATAACCAACGGGCACCTGGATGTCATAACCAGGGCTCTGAGCATATTTGATAGGATAATCGTGGCAGTGGGCACTCAGCACCAGAAGGAATCGCTGCTCTCAGTCGAGGAGAGAGTCAAACTGATAAAAGGATGTGTCGGAAAAAGGGTCAGGGTGGCCTCATTCAACGGCCTCCTGGTGGATTTCCTTAAGGAACAGGGGCTGACAACAGTGATAAGGTCTCTCAGAGCGGTATCTGACTTCGACTACGAGTTCCAGATGGCCCTGACCAACCGCGAGCTGAACGAAGAGGTGGAGACGGTGTTCCTCATGACCAGCAAGGAATGGCTCTTCCTGAGCTCGAGCGCAGTGAAGGAGCTGGCCATGAACAAGGCTGACATCTCAAAGCTGGTGCCTGACAACGTGGCCAGGGCGCTGAAGGATAAGTTCTGACCGGAAGATTTCCGGAAAAAGCATAGCAGAACATAAAAAGCCAGTCAACAACATCCTTGGCATGGTTGTGCTGTATGAATCGACCGCTGCGAAGGCAGCGTCAATGGTGCCGATGTTCATCATAATAGTGGAGACAATAGTGCTGATACTGCTGCTCTGGTTGAGAAAACTATAAAAACACCCCATTTTTCACAAGGCCTATGGAAGAAAAAATCTCAGACACGGAACGGCTGGAACAGGGCCAGCTGCAGTGCAGGGCCATAATCGAGATACTAGGCCAGCCTAAGGCGCACGTCGAGGAGACCCTGAACAAGTACCTCGAAGAGATAAAAGGCAAGAAAGACATGGACATACTCGAGGTGGACATAGCCAAGACAGTGCCACAGGACGAGCTCTTCAGCACCTTTGCCGAGCTGACGTTCTGGATAAAGGGACCGGCAAGCCTCGTCGGCTTCTGCTTCGACTACATGCCGTCCAACGTCGAGATATTCAAGCCCATGAGCATATCCTTCAAGAGCCCGCAGTTAGCCTCACTGCTGAACGACCTCCAGGCAAGGCTCCACGATGTCGACATGCGCCTGAAGACGCTCACCCAGCAGAACACCGTGCTGAACAAGAACGCCAGATCACTGCTGAGGAACCTGCTCATCCTGTCTTTGAGGAAAGGCCCGAAGGACCTGCCCCAGATAGCCAAGGAGATCGGGCTTAAGGAGCTTCATTTGGAAAAGTTTATGAACCACTACATCAAGGACGGGCTGGTAGGAAAAGAAGATGGCAAGTACAAGCTCCTTAGATCAGAATAAGCTGGCAGAGATACGCAACCGGGTCGAGGCCGTCCTGTTCGCCGGGGGCGACAAGATGGACCTCGAGCAGATCTCCAGGATGGCGCGCGTCTACGAAAGCGACTACGTCCTCGAGGCATTGAAGCTCCTTGAAAAAGACTATGGAGAGAAGACTTCTTCGTTCCACCTGGTCAACGAGGACAACAAGTGGAAGTTCCATGTCAAGTCCAAGTATCTCAACATCGCCAAGCGCCTCGGCGTGAAGACAGAGATGAGCAAGACCATAATCGAGACGCTTGCAGTCGTGGCGTGGAAGGTGCCGGTCAAGCAGAGCGACGTCATAGCCATAAGGACCAACAAGGCATATGACCACCTGGCCGAGCTGGAGAAGGCCGGGTTCATAACCAGGCAAAGATACGGCAAGACCAAGCTGATAAAGCTCGGCAAGCGCTTCTTCGACTACTTCGAGATAGACGAACACATGATGAAGAAGCTCGTCGACAGGGCTGCCAAGCGGGCAGAGGAGATGGAAGCGCAGAAAGAGGCAGAGCAAGAAGTAGAGACCGCTGAGGCGGAAAAAAGCCAGGTAGAGGATGGAGAGCAGGAAACAGAGAAGCCAAAGGAAAACATCGTTCCTGCTGTTGAAGAGCCTGAAAGCCCTGAAGAACCTATTGAGGAAGAACCTGGAGAAGCGGCAGAACCAGAAGATCCAGAAAAGAAGGGAGAATGATATTTCTACTGAGATGCAGGCACTGCGGCAACACCATGAAGTTCCAGGCCGCAACGATGATGATGAAGGGCAAGCGCAAGCGCTGCGTCTACTGCGGAAAGAGCTTTGAAGTGAGCAGGGCAGTGATCGAGCAGCTATGAGTCAATCATTATCAGGTAACAGCCTTCCGGCCTAATAATTATTTACAATATTGAAAATAAATAGCTGATTCCTTTGCCATCAGCAATGATTTTCTCGACGGTAAAAATGCGACCAAAACGTTTATAAACCGGCGTCAAATCAGTTTTTATATGGAAACACCTGCCAAGCCGTCAAAGGACCTTCCTTCTATCGCCGCAAAGCTCCTGCCGAGGGTCATCGAAGACGAGATGAAGCAGTCATACCTGGACTACGCGATGTCGGTCATCGTCGGCAGGGCCCTGCCGGATGTCTGCGACGGACTCAAGCCGGTGCACCGCAGGATCCTTTATGCGATGCATAAGCTGGGCATGACCCACAACAAGCCCTTCAAGAAATGCGCCAGGATCGTCGGTGAGGTCCTCGGAAAGTATCATCCGCACGGCGACCAGGCGGTATATGACGCGCTGGTGAGGATGGCGCAAGACTTCTCACTCAGGTATCCGCTGATAGATGGGCAGGGCAATTTTGGCAGTCTTGACGGGGATCGTGCAGCAGCGATGAGATATACCGAAGCACGGCTCTCGAAGATGGCCGAAGAGCTCCTTGTAGATATCGAGAAGAACACGGTCAGGTTCCAGCCCAACTTCGACGGCTCGCTGAAAGAGCCGATCATCCTGCCTGCAAGGGCTCCAAACCTATTGATCAACGGCACGTCAGGCATAGCTGTGGGAATGGCAACAAACATCCCGCCCCATAACCTCGGTGAGGTATGCGATGCTGTAGCCTTTCTCATTGATAATCCCGAAGCGACGTTCGACGAGGTGATGGGCATAATCAAGGGGCCTGACTTCCCGACAGGCGGCATCATAGCCGGCACAGCCGGATTGAGGGCGGCATTCAAGCTCGGCAGGGGGAAGGTGCGGGTACATGCGAAGACCAGGACAGAAGGCACCAAGATAATCGTGACCGAGATCCCATACATGGTCAACAAGGCTCACCTGGTCGAACAGATCGCCGACCTGGTGAAACAGAAGCTTGTGCTCGGCATCTCAGACCTCCGGGATGAGTCTGACAGGGAAGGGATGAGGATAATGATCGAGCTCAAGAGGGACGCCAACCCAGAGATCGTGCTCAACCAGCTCTTCAAGCACTCCAGGCTGCAGGTGACAACAAGCATCATCATGATCGCACTGGTCAACAATGAGCCCAAGGTGCTCAATCTGATGGACATACTCCGACTGTTCATCGAGCACCGGCAACGCATCGTGAAGAGCAGGACCAGGTTCGACCTGGACCAGGCAGAGAAGAGGGACCACATCCTGCAGGGGTTATTGATAGCCTTGGCACGGATCGATGAGGTCATCGCCACGATAAAGGCCTCCAAGGACGTGAACGAGGCAAGGGACAGGCTCATGACCAAGTACAAGCTGACGGTCGAACAGGCTAACGCCATCCTCGAGATGAGGCTGCAGAAGCTCGCAGCGCTTGAGCAGAGCAAGATCAAGAAGGAACACACAGAGCTGGTCGAGAAGATAGCAGAGCTGAAAGCGATACTCGCTGACGACAACAAGATCTTCAAGATCATAAGGGACGAGGTGCTCGAGCTGAAAGCCAAATATCCCTCACCCAGGAAGACAGAGATCCTCGAGATGGAAGAGGAAGAGCTCGACATCGAGGACCTCATAGAAGAAGAGGACGTTGTGGTCACCATAACCCGCTCAGGGTATGCCAAGCGCATCTCCCTGGATGAGTACAGGCAGCAGCGCAGGGGCGGCAAAGGCGTCATCGCCGCAACGACGAAAGAGCAGGACCTGATCGAGCACGTATTCATGGCCAACACCCACAGCTATCTCCTGCTGTTCACGGACAATGGCAAGGTGCACTGGCTCAAGGTCTACCGTATCCCGGAAGCGTCGAGGATGGCCCGCGGAAAGAACATAGTCAACATAATAAACCTGGACGAGGGTGAAAGGGTAACGGCCTTCGTGCCGGTCAAGGAATTCAACCAAGGTCATTATGTGGTGATGTGCACCAAGAGGGGGATAGTCAAGAAGACCTCGCTGAAGGCATTCTCAAAACCGAGGCGGGGCGGAATAAGGGCGGTGATCCTTGAGGACACCGACGAGCTCATCGCGGTCAGGCTGACCGACAACGCGCAGCAGATAATCATAGCCTCCAGGCTCGGCCTGGCGGTCAAGTTCCATGAGAAGGACATCAGGGCATCGGGCAGGAACTCCAAGGGAGTCATCGGCATAAGGCTCAAGAAAGGCGACTTCGTCATAGGCATGGCAATAGCCATCGACGAAAGAACCCTGCTGACCATAACCGGGAACGGATACGGCAAGCGCACCCCCATAAAGGAATACAGGCTCATCTCAAGGGGAGGCTTCGGGGTGAAGAACATCCAGTGCTCAGAACGCAACGGTCCTGTCGCTGGAGTGAAATCCGTCACGAACTTCGATGAGGTGATGGTCATATCCAAGCAGGGCAATATCATCAGGATGCCTTGCAAAGACATACCAGTGATAGGCAGGAACACTCAGGGTGTGAGGCTGATGAGGCTGAGCCCGGATGATGCGATAGTGGCTACTGCAAAGGTCGTAAAGGACTAGCCCATATAGGACGGCTTCTCTTCCTTCATCTCTTTCGCCTTGGCAGACCTGAAGAAGTCCTGCAATTCAGAATAAGCTTCCGCGATCTCCTTCGTCACCGAGGGCTTGACCTTCTTCAAGGCATCCTCGAAGTGCTTATTCCTGACACTGTCGGCCTTGATGTTCTCCCTCAGCTCCAGCATCGCGGCTTCCCTGCACACTGCCTCTATGTCGGCTCCAGCATAGCCTTCTGTCCCCTTGGCGAGCCCTTTCAAGAAGTCGTCCTTGCCCGTCTTCTCCAGGGGCATCTCCTTGGTATGCACCTTGAATATCTCCAGCCTGGCCTTCTCATCAGGCACAGGGGTGTGGATTATCCTGTCAAACCTCCCCGGCCGCAGAAGTGCAGTGTCAAGGATGTCAGGCCTGTTGGTAGCGGCCATCACCACTATGTCTGCCATGTCCTCAAGGCCATCCATCTCTGTCAGCAGCTGGTTCACGACACGCTCGCTCCCCCGGTTGTCGGATGATGAACCCCGCCTCTGGGCGATAGAGTCAATCTCGTCGAAGAAAATGATCGTCGGGGCGGTCTGCCTCGCCTTATGGAAGATCCGCCTGATCCCCTTCTCCGATTCGCCGACCCATTTGCTTATCAGCTCAGGGCCCTTGACCAGTATGAAATTCGAAGCGGACTCGTTCGCAACCGCCTTGGCAAGCAGAGTCTTCCCTGTACCTGGAGCGCCATAAAGAAGGACTCCCTTCGGCGGCCTGACACCAAGGCGTTTGAAGGCCTCTGGGTGATTGAGCGGCCATTCGACGGCCTCTTTCAACTCCTGCTTCACCCCTTCCAGCCCACCTATGTCGTTCCACTTGACATTGGGTTTCTCAATCATGACTTCGCGCAGCGCGCTTGGCCTTACGGCCTTCAATGCGTCATTGAAATCCCCTGACGTGATCACCAGCTTTTGCAGGATCTCTTGGGAAATCGGTTCCTGCTCATCCAGCCTGAGGTCGGGAAACACCCGACGCAGAACGTTCATGGCTGCCTCTTTGGCCAGGGCCGCAAGGTCTGCACCGACAAAGCCATGAGTCACGTGGGCTATGCCTTCGAGCATGCCCAGCTGAAGGAGCTCGTTGATGATGCCCTTCTGCTTTTCATCCACGGCATCTGAAGCCAATAAAGCCTTGAGGTCCTTGTTGGTCTTTATCCCTTTCAGCTTGGTCTTCAGGTCGAGGCTGTCGTTCCTCTTCTCGTCAAGCTCCCTCTTCTCTTCCTTGTTGTCCTTGCGCCGGTCTATCAAGTCGTCGAGCTGCTTGATCGATTGGTTGAGCTCTCCCTTCAAAGAAGAAATGTCAGTGCTTGGCGTGAGAGGCATGTTCCTCGTGTGGATCTTCAATATGTCCAGCCTCCCGGCTTTGGACGGCACACCGATCTCTATCTCGCGGTCAAACCTGCCCGGCCTCCTAAGTGCGGGATCCAGCGCGTTCGGAATGTTGGATGCGGCTATCACGACGACCTTGCCGCGGCTCTTCAGGCCATCCATAAGGGCAAGGAGCTGTGCAACAACCCGTCTCTCGACCTCGCCGTGCGCCTCTTCCCTCTTCGATGCGATGGCATCAATCTCGTCGATGAAAATGATTGAAGGCGCGTTCTTCTCCGCGTCCTCGAACTTCTTCCTGAGGTTCTCTTCGCTCTGGCCGTAGTATTTGCTCATTATCTCAGGGCCGTTTATCAGGCTGAAGTTGGAGTTGGTCTCGTTCGCGACGGCTTTTGCTAGAAGGGTCTTTCCTGTGCCCGGAGGCCCATGTAGCAGGACTCCTTTCGGGGCCTCGATGCCGAGGCGCTCGAATATCTCCGGGTGCTTGAGCGGGAGCTCAACCATCTCTCGTATCTTCTTAATGTCCTCGTCCAGGCCGCCGATGTCCTCATAGGTTACTTCGAGGACCTTGTCATCGGTGACGTCCACGGCTTCTGGGTTAAGCTCGACCTCGGTCATCTCTGTTATTACAACAGGCATCTTGGGATTGGTATCAGCGACGATGAATTTCAGGTCTGCGAAGCCGAAGTTGAACGCACGGTCATCGAACATGCTGCTTATTATCTCCTCGAAGAACGGGCTGTGCTCCATTGTCGAGCGCCTACGTCGCGTGCCGCCGAGCGAGACGATATCCCCCTTGACAACAGCCCTTCCGAGCAGGCCGTGCTTCAATATGTTCGGGGGTGAGATGCCTATGTGGATGCCTTTGGTCGCAGGAGCGATTATGATCTTCTTGGCCTCCTTCACCTCGGCTTTCGTGACTTCCACTGGCTCGCCTATGCCTGTCTGGGCATTCCTCCTGATGAGGCCGTCCATACGGATTATGTTGAGACCGATGTCTCCCGGGTAGGCCCTGTCGACTATGCCGACGGTCGGGCGCTTGCCTTTTATCTGGACTATGTCGCCGGGCTTTACAGCTATCTCGTGCATGAAGCTAGAGTCTACCCTGACTATGCCTTTGTTCACGTCGTCCTGTATCGCTTCCGCGACCTTGAGCTTTATCGATTTCTCAGCCATGGCTCTTCCCCGGGGCTAAAATAGAGATTATGTCTGAAATCGCAATACAACGAAAACAGAGTTTTCGTGTACAAGAAATCCTTTGGATTTCTTTGTACCCCCGACTTTAGCCATGGGATGTAGCGATTTCTGATCATCCTAGAAATCAGCCTATCAAAGAAATTGCATCTTCATACTCCACACTTCAGTGTGGAATGATGCAATTTCGGCTGATTTCTATGATTTCTTCTGCGTCTCGACCTTTGGTAAGGGTATTGGCGGAGGCAGGTTGAAGTCTCTGCTCAGTATAAGGGCCTCGACATTGCATTTCGTCAAGACCGTGTTGAGAACCTCTGTCATGACATCCTTGTCAATCTTCTTGTTCTTGCCCCACTCGGCCAGCATGGCAGTCACTTTGCCGCTGTCTGCGAGGTAGAGCACGCTTCCGTGGATGTTTATCGATGCAAACTTGGGCTCATAGATGGACGTGAACTCGAACGTGAACTTGAGCCCTTTCTGCTTCGCCTCTCCCAAGGCCAGGTTTGCCTCTTCTATCTCTTTTATCGAGACATTGTTGGATATGCTTATCTTCCCTTTTACTGCCTCACTCCTTTCGATTGTGAGCTTGCTGAAGTTAAATCCTACTATTGCCATGAGTATCACCAAGTGGCGAAGAATGGGTTGTCCTTTAAAAATCTTACGATAAAGTTTAATAACATGAAAGGTGGTTTTTGAAGGAATGGTAGGATATATCGATTGCCACTGCCACCTGACGCATAAGTCATTTATCGGGAAGGTGGATGAGGTGGTAAGTAGGGCCGTTTCGACCGGGGTGTCTGTCATTATAGATGCCGGTACCTCTCCGGCTGATAACCGGCTTATCCATCGGTCCGATGTAGTCAAGGCTGCTTTGGGGCTGTACCCTGATGAGGCAACCGCGCTTAGTGGGGCAGAATTCAAGCAGGAGCTCGAGTGGATCAGGGGTAAGGAGCCGTTTGCTGTCGGCGAGATCGGCCTGGATGGGACGCTCCCTGAGTTCGACCTGCAGAAGGAACGCTTTGTGGAACAGCTCAGGCTGGCATCTTCGCTGGGGAAGCCTGTCATAATTCATTCAAGGAAGGCAGAGAAGGAAGTCTTGGAAATCCTGGAGCAGGAGAAGACTCAAAGGGTGCTGCTGCACTGCTTCTCAGGCAGCAAGAAACTGGTGAATGAGGCCATTGAGAATGGTTACTTCTTCTCCATCCCGACGAATGTCGTCTTCAGCACACACTTCCAAGAGCTGGCAAAGACAGTACCTTCGGATAGGATATTGGCTGAGACAGACTCACCTTTCCTGAGCCCGGTCAAAGGCGAGAGGAACGAGCCGGCGAATGTTGTTAGAACATACGAGAAGATAGCTGAGCTCAAGGGCCTCGATCTGGAAGAATTGAAGAACATCGTCTACGAGAACTATCAGAGGCTGTTTCTGTAAAGATTTAAAAACAACAACTCAACTATCGCCTCTTACGGGCCTGTAGTCTAGTGGCTTAGCCAGCTAACGCCGGCTCCATAGATGACGTCGCCTTCACAACGCGTTGAGAACGGCGGAGGTCCCCGGTTCGAGACACAGCGAAAATCCGGGCGGGCCCATTAATATTAATTGAGGTGATTTTATGGATGCTGAAAAAGAGGCTTTTGGCATAATTCCTGCAATAATATCCTTCGGGGGTTATGGGTTGTGTTTTATTTCTATTGTAATAATGATACTGAATAAACTGGTCGGCAATATCATTTGGGCCATCGGCATGATCTTGTTATTGGGTTCCCTTGTTTATAGTTTTAAAAAAAGACAAGGCGGGGTCTTTCGAATAGCTAACATTGTAATAAAAATAATATTAATCATTTTGGTGGCAAGCGGGATGATTTTAGTCAACGGGTTTTAAGAAAAAAAGCCTCAGGGGGGAGTCGCACCCCCGACCTGCAGCTTACTTTTGAACAGCGTTCAAAAGGATTGGACGCGAGTCCAATACGAGGTTCGGCTGATAATCTGCCGCTCTAGCTACTGAGCTACTGAGGCAATTTCGCAAGCAGTTCCTTCTTCCCGAGGCGCTGGCAGTCCTTGCAGACCGCGAACTTCTTTCCCTTGGCATTCTTCACGATTGTGCCTTCTATCTTGCCCAGGAAGGTCTCTTCTATCTTCTGCTTGCACACTTGGCACTTCATCTAGTACAGGGATGAGGCCGGCCTTAAAAAGTTAACGATATCCTCAGGGAATTGAGCCCCAGAATCCCATACCTAATATCGATTCGCAGTGGGGGCAGGAGAACATCTTCTTGTTGGCCAGCCAACCTGTTGATTCCATCTTGATGTCATCTATCTTAACAATTTTATTACAGTACGGACATTTTGCCATGGGCATGCGCTGGTACGCAGAATTTTAAAGTTTATGGTTTGAATCGTCTTTCTAGAGAGTTAGCGTACTCTGGGAAGTATTCAGAGAATAATCTGCCTTTTCTCAAGAGCTGGGCCCTGATGTCCTGTAAGTTCTCTGGATTGAGAGTGTTATCCAATGTAAAAATTAATGTTGCCAACTTTCCCTGCCCACCGCCCAACATCTTAACCAAGTCATCTGCCTTGAATTTGGGTATTCCCTCTAACGTGCTCAGCATAGCCTCTAAGCAGTGCAGTACTTGAAGCTCTGATGCTGTAGTTAAGAGATGGGAGAAATCATCATCAGTCATGGTTAACAACTCGTGACTATCTTCTTTTATAGCTACGTCCAGCCATAAACCCAACCAATGCTTGTCCAAAGGATGGTCATGTTTTTCAACAGAAACCACATATTCTCTGTCCTGTGAGGGGCCGGGAAGGTATGTTGGTCCGAGGTAGCTATAGCTCTGCCTGGCGTTGGTCTGGGTGCACACAATGGCGTTGCTCCCTTTTTCATCAACCATCCATTTTGTGTCGGGAACCAATCCACTATAAGGGGGCACACCAAGATAGATTTCCATAGTTACCATTTGAAAGTAGAATTAATATTTATGTATTGTGTTTCTAAATGATTCTACAGTCTGTGCACGTCCTGTAGACGTGTGGCTGCTGTGAGCCGCACTTGACCGTTTTCAAGATTTTTATTTTCTTTTTCTGCTTCTTGACCTCTTTCCTGATCTTATCAATAGCTACCTTCGGTATCTCGTCCTCGTGCAGGAAATCATAGTAATGAAGAATGCCTCCCTTCTTGACTGCCTTGATGCCGATGTCGAGGAAGTCCTCGCCGCCTTTGGGCAGGGGCATGATGACCCTGTCGAAATTCTTGTTCAGCTTCGGCACGATCTTTTTCACGTCGCCCTTGAAAAGCGTAATATTGGTGATCTTGTTCAACGCAATGTTCTTGAGGCCATACTTGTGCCCTGCGGGATTGATCTCCACGCCGACTATCTCCTTGACCTTGGTGTTTTTAGCTAGGACTAGAGGATATGGTGCGCAGCCGGAGAACATTACCAAGACTGATTCGCCTGGCATGACCTGCTTGGCTATGCGCAAGCGCTCTGTGGCCAGCCTGGGAGAGAAATACACTTTCTCCACGTCGAGCATCATCCGCGCGCCGTTCTCGGTGTGCATTGTCTCCTTGGTGCGCCTGCCTAGGATGAAACCCATCTTCTGCGTGCGGCACCTCCCGGTGTGACCGCCTTGTTTCATCAACACTGTCTTTATGTGGTTGTTCAATTGCATCACTGCCTTGGCAATTGCGTGGCGTCTCTTGCGCAGCGGCCTGTCTATCTCGAGTATGGCTATGCTTCCGATCACGTCGTGGCCTGGCTTTAGCTGATCCAGCTCCTGCTCCGTCAGTCCACCGGCCAACGCCTGCTTGAGCTTCATCAGAAATAGTCTCCGAGGCCCTTCTGCTGTTGCTGCTCTTTGGCCTTCATCAAGTTTGAGAGGTTGTGCCTGACCCTGTCCGGGTTGAATTCGTGCCCGTCGACCAGCATCTTCATGACAGCCTCTTCATCGGGCTGCTCCCACTCCAGCCTTATCCCTCTCTTCACTTCCATATTTGTGAACAGCCCAAAGATGTCTTCCCAGCCTTCAATGGCCGTCTCCTTGAACAATGCGTTGAAATCATTTCCGTGCTTCTTCACCAGGACCATCGCTTTCTTCGGGCCTATGCCTTTCACACCCCCCATGTTGTAATCTGTACCGACAAGCATCGCCAAAGCGATCAGCTGCTCACGGCTCATCCCCAACGACTTGAGTGTGGCTTCAAGATCGATGAGCTCCGGCATCAGCTGGGTGTAGGACATCTTCCCGGGCAGCTTCTTCCTCGGCTGGACCGAAAGGTTGCGGACAAGCCTCGGCGACCCGAAGAGCAGTCCGTCAGCGTCCTGCGATACGAGAGCGAAGGCCTCTCCTTCCTTGACAAGCTCTGCTGCCTGCGCCTCGCCCTCGCAAGGCGCATCAATAGCAGGAAGCCCCAAAGCCCTTATCAGCTGCCTGGCCTCATCGACCAGGTCCTTGGTCAGCCTGCTGGTCCTCGCAGCATACTTCCTCATGGATTCTATGTCCTCATCGGTCACAGCTGCCTCGTACTTCTTCTCAGCCTCGGCCTTCAGATCCCTGCGCCTCTTCCTCTCCTCTGATTTCAGCTTGGGAGGGGGACCATCGAAAACGAACGAAGGTTTCAGGCCTTCTTCCATCATCTTGGTAGTGCGCGAGAAAAGTCCGACGAGATGTGATGTAGTGTTCCCTTTCGAATCAGACAGAGGTCTTCCGTCCTGCTGCCGGATCGAGCTCAGGAACTGGTAGAGCTGGTTATAGGCATCAATGGCGATGACCTTGCCCTTCAGGTCCTTCATGGCCATCGGCTTTCTCTCGAGAAGCTCTGTTATCTGGACTCCCATCCTATATCTTCCTTATGCTCATGTTGGCGAACACTGTCTGGCTCATCTCCTTGGCCTTCTTGGTGAGATCCCCTGTGTGCACGAAGAGCACGGGCAGCTTCTTCACCTCACCCTGCACGTGCGCGTTGGAGAGGTCGCTGTCTGAGACGCGCTTCTTCTGCTTGGCCTTGCAGTAATACTTTAACCTGCCCACAGTGCTAGGCAGGGCCACAATGAGGTCGACCTCAAACCTCTTCTTTATTATCTCCTTTGACAGCACGTCTATGTCGTTCCGCTGAAGGTATCTTTCCACCTTCTGCAGGAAGTGGTCATCTGTCGGTTTCTTAGGCCTTTTCTGGACCGGTGTGATCTTCTTCTGGATCTCTGGCCTTTTCGGTATCGGTTCGGGCTTCTTGGCTAGCTGTTCGGGCTCCTGTATGGCCGGCACCTTATGCACTGCCTTGGATATGTGCAGCTTCTTCCTGATGTGTGGCTCAGCCTCGTTGTTTGAGATGAAGGCCCATTTCCAGAAACGTATCGTGCTGCCCTTGTACTGCACATCGAGAGGTGTTGCAAAATCCCTTATGACCTTGAGTGAAACCCTTACGAGAGGCTGCTGCTCGTCCTCCCTCAGGACCTTCTCCTGCCTCAGCAGCTCCACTGTCCGACGGTCCTTCTCGTTGAGGTAGGACAAGAAACCGAGGAGTTTTTCCTCTTGGCCAGGCGCAAAGTATAGCGGAGAGCCCCCGACCTTCAACGCGGATAGGCGCAACCGCTTGTTGTCCACGATCTCTGACAGCATGGCTGAGGCGATGATTATGGGCTGACCTATCTCCTTGGCAAGCTTGGCAGGCAATATGGGTGCGTGCCTCTTCACAAATGCCACTATCTCGTCCTGGTCCATGAGGGCATTAGAACTGGCGGGGGTTTAAATATTTTTAGGGGCGCATCCAGCGTATCTCGTAGTATGTGACGTCACCCTCTGCGTCGACTATGCCGATCATGAGTCGCTTCTTGGTGGAGTGCGCGACGCGGTTCTTGGCAGCGAACTCATACCAAGTCAAGGTGTCACCTTCCTTCACTGGGTATATCAGCCACTTCGCGTGGTCCTCGCCTGGCTTCACCCCACGGCCATAGACCCTGAAGTCAGCTCCGAACTTGAGGGCTGTCTTGACAATGTAACCCCTATCCCTCAGGTCGCGGTAGACCTGGTAGCGCACCCAGAAGTTCGGCTCGAGCCTTATCGCCTTCTTCAGCAGCTTATCCGGAACGATGCCCTGGTTCCTGCCGTCCACGAGCATGAGCTTCTCCTTCTCGACCAGGTACTGGGCCTCTGTAAGGTTGAGCTGCAGCCTGCCGTCTTCCAATGGCTCGCCGAATCTTCCTTTGTCATATATCTCCCTAGACTCGTCCGAGCATTCAGTCACGATGCGCTCCTTGAGCATCATCCCGTTGACTATCTGTTTCTTGGGCATGAGGCTGTGGGGAAGAAGGGCATTTATAAGCCTTTCCCCCCATCCTTTACAAAAGGATAGGACCCAAACACAAAGCGAGCGTAGCTCGCTTGTGCCCAAGACTCCGTCTCTGGGGAAGGGGAACTCAAGGTTCCCCGCCGCGGCATTCCTGTGTTTCCTAAAGCCGCGGTGTGGAGCCTTGTGCCCTACGCACGAAAGTGTAGTTTTGTGCACAAGAAATGCTTTGCATTTCCCTTCGTTCCCGACCCAAGCCTTAAAAGGCCAGTGGTTGGGTGCGACCCGGCAAGCAATCCGTGGACAACAGCACCAACATTTATAAACAAACCCACACCAATAACTGGCATGCAACTCACGTTTTTAGGCACGGCGTGCATGATGCCGACAAAGGACAGGAACCACACAGCTGTGCTGCTGGAGTTCAACCAGGACGGACTGCTATTCGACTGCGGAGAGGGCACTCAGAGGCAGCTGAGGATGGCCGGCATAAGGCCCACAAGGATCACCAAACTGCTGATAAGCCACTGGCACGGCGACCACATACTCGGCCTGCCAGGCCTGCTGCAGACCCTGGGAGCGTCTGACTACCAGGAGACCTTCAAGATCTTCGGCCCAGAAGGGAGCAAACGCTTCTACAAGAACATGACTGAATGGTTCTTCTTCGACCGCAATATCAACGTGGAAGTCCACGAAGTGAAGACGGGGACCTTCTTCGAGACTGAGAAGTACATGCTTGAAGCGCTGCCGCTGGACCATGGCATACCCACCATCGGTTTCAGGTTCATCGAGAAGGACAGGAAGCGCATCAAGGTAGATTATGTGAAGAAGCTCGGCATACCTGATGGTCCTTTGTTGGGAAAGCTGCAGTCAGGCAAGAGCATCACCTGGAAAGGGAAGAAGGTGCTGCCTTCGGACGCAACTTATGACGTGAAAGGGAAGGTGATCTCTTACATCACAGACACAGGATACTGCAAGAACTGCATAGAGCTCGCCAAGGACGCCGATGTATTGATATCAGAGGGTACGTTTGGCAAGGAGCACCAGGAGAAAGCTGATGCATACGGCCACCTGAGCGTGGAGGACGCTGCAAAGATAGCTAACCAGGCAGGAGCGAAGAAGCTGATCCTGACTCATTTCTCTCAACGGTACAAGGACACGACAAAGCTGGCAGAGGACGCAAAGACATTGTTCCCGAACACGACACTGGCGCATGACCTGATGAAAGTCAGGGTCTAACGGCTCTGTAGAAAGTAAGAAAGAATTATAACCTCTGGCAGCCCAGAGGGCTGCCATGAGGGGTGGGGGAGGCTCCCCCCACCATGAAAAAGAGACGAACACTGAAAGATAAAGCTTACCATTT
>Ga0180007_10004118_pt1 | contig 15611 bp, 17 predicted proteins | sample MM_PC_MetaG_FD_121122 | JGI IMG/M metagenome (GOLD analysis project Ga0180007, IMG submission 121122) | Groundwater microbial communities from the Aspo Hard Rock Laboratory (HRL) deep subsurface site, Sweden - MM_PC_MetaG | ecosystem: Environmental > Aquatic > Deep subsurface > Groundwater... | reverse complement strand
GATATGCAATAGCATATAACTGGAAATTAATTTATGCTTTTATTCTTGTATTTACAATGTTTACAATAGTTATTTTTATTTCTAAAAAATATAGAAAATATAATGAATTGGTTTAAACGAATATTTGGCAAACCGGAATTTACAGGAGATTGTGTTCCAAGAGCATTATATCAAGGGACTGCATGGGTTTATCAAAAAAAATTGCCAGTTCGATTTATTGTTCAAAATATTAAACCTGGCATAGATCACATTCAATGTCAGGTGTTTTATGATGATAAATGGGAATGGTCATCGCAATGGGATGATTATGTAACGATAGGAAATCAAGAGTTTAAAGATGCACCAATAATAAAAATTTTGACTTTGGAACAATTATTTCAAGAAAGAATTGATGCTGAAAAAGCTAAAAATATAGGTAACAAATAAAATGGCAAATTATATAATAGATCCTGTAAATGATTCTGATTATTATACCGAAGTGCGCGATCTTTTGGGTATAACAGATGATGATTTAACTGATGCCACATTAAAATCCGATATATTTCTTGGGGCTGCCGAAAGAATGATCTGCAAAATTTATGTTCCGAATTGGCAGAGTGTTCTGAATGGAGCAGATGGAATTGCTGCTGATGCGCTTCGGTCTACTGTTATCATTCGCGTTGCGCTTAATATTTTAAATATGCCAGCAACGCAGAATTTAATATTGGATCAGGTGAGATTAATTGACATTATTCTGACAGCAAAAAAACAAACTTTCGATGAATTAAAGGCAGCTTTGCAAACTCTTTTTGAACAACAATTATCATTTGTTGGTGTAGAACATACAGGAGATTGGCCCGTAAGAACGTTGGTTGGGAAATCAACCAGTGCGAACGTGTTTGATTATTATATTGACACAGACGGCGTAGTGCAGGAATCGTAAACCTTTAATCATGGAGAATTAAAAATAAAAAAATTTTTGTTTAGTATTGGTTTTTTATTAACAATTTGCGGTGTAGTCTTTTATTTATGTGGGCAAATACAAACAATTCCAAGATCCGAGACAAAAATTAAACTTGCCGCTCGTCGTTCAAGTGTCCAAGTAAATCACTATATTCCTGTGATCAAGGTTTCGTACACCAACCCACTGCCCAAGGACCAGCCATTTGATAGGGCTGTGCTGAATGAAGTCATGGAGGCCAAGCTGTCAGAGCTACGAGAAGCACTCGAAAAGCTTATTGACGAGAAGGTTCGGTCTGTTGAGAAGTACGAAACCTCCCTAACATTGATTGAAATGTACGGTCATGAGCCAAAATCGAGGACTGAGATCCCGATAGGCGCGCTTAAAGGTGTGCCTGAATGGGCAAGGTTCCCTGAAAAAGTCTTGTTGGTTTATAAGGTGGAGAAGAAGGAGGTCAGTCCCTGGGAGAAAGAAAACGAAAAGGACATATCCGCTATATCTGAAACAACAGGTGTTTCCATATCCAAAGCCAAAGAGATGCTGTTAAAGATCAAATCTGAGGGCTACACGGTATCGAAGGAGGCCATATCGGAAGAATCGGAGGTCAAGCTGTTGTGGTTTTCCTCCGGGTGGGATGCCAGCTATCCCACGACTCTTGCTTGGAAAGTTTACGTTGAAGGGGAAGAAATCAACAGGATTACTGGTTATGATCCTCGGGGGATATTGAAGGTCAAGCCGATCCCCGAAGATAAGCGGGTTTATGTTTCAGCGGGTTACATCGATCTTAAATCACAGTTCAAGCCGGAATCCTCGGAGGTGCGTACGCTCAAGAATCAGATTGAAACCCTTGAAAAGTCTCAAAAGGATCTTGAAAAGGAAAAGTCAGACCTGGAAGAAAAACTGAAGGGTGATGAAAAGGCCATTAAAAGAGATATCACCCATGTCACCTGGAACGATGTTGCATACGGGTACGTTAAATTGGAGGTATCCTGGTGGATGAGCAAGTCTTCCGGAATCTTCCTGGGGAATTCGAAGGTTAGGGACAAAATGGAAGGGGTCTGCTCGACCTGGGGCCGCAATACATATAATGTCCTCGGGCAGGATGCCGGGTTTGTTTTAACCAATGCGCATGTAGCGCAGCAGGGGTTATTTACGGAGATTTATGTTTCAAAAGACAAAGAGATTATGATGATTATCGGGCCAGGTGAGCCGTCTATCAGATACACCCCTGAATCAGATACGTATGGATCCCCTGCATTTACCTTGGCCGTTGATAAATCCTTCGTGTATTCCCCTGACTACGATTGTGCTGTGCTGGTTACAAGCAAGGTTATAGGGTTTGAGGATAACAGGGTTTTTCTCGGTGATTCTGACAAGGTGGACCACGGAACTAGGGTTATAACTGTCGGTAATCCGTCGGGATTCCAGAAGTTTACGAGTGAAGGGGTCGTCAGCAACGTCTCGCAGCCATTCCTCCACGGGATATCAGGCGGGTGGAAGGGTGAGGCCCTAAAGCATAATCCTAATCTGTTGCGTCCTTCAATGTGGATTGACGCGCCTATCGGAATAGGCGGAACATCGGGTTCGGGAGTGTGGGCGCTGGAAGGGTCACAGAAAGGAAAGGTTATATCTCTGCGGAATGCCGGGCTGGTGGTAATGGCCGAGATATCGACATGGGAGAACAGTGACTATTATCCGGAGGCTGGGAAGTGGTTAGACGGTGAAAATATAGGTTCTTCCGGTTTGGTAAAAAACATTTCCCCCGACCAAAAAAAGCTGTTGTTTCAGCATTGTTCATATCGTGATGCAGAATACAATCCCATATCTCAGTCCGACGATAAACCCCTGAAAGTGGCTATTGATGAGATTTATTATGTGCACCAGAGAGTTGCCGGTATGAACATGGCCGTCCCGATAAATGCAATTAAGATGTATCTGCAAGAAAGAGGAATCGACCCGAAAGAGTTTGGCTGGGAAGGGTTGACAAAAAAGTATTGGGAAAAATGAAACTCTTTTTAAAAAATATGTTAGAGGTGGCTAATGATTTGGAAGGCACTTGAAATTCTTGTAATCATTCTATTTTGGAGCTGTCTTATAGGTGGTTCTGTGATGTGTTTATGGATGTTGATCGAACCATTGTTCAGGGGGAGGAAGTGTGAAAGAAATTAAAAAACTTCTGGTTCGCATTGAAGTGAGCTTAACATTCATTATTATTTTATTGTTTATTAGTTTAATTGTGCAATGTGCTGGTCTCGCCAAGTCCCAAGAAATAGCCATAATGCCATTGGCAAAAATGTCTCTATCACCGGCAGAAGCTGCACAAAGAGTCGGGTTCTCCGGTGTGATAGACGAGGCATACACGATTGGTGAGTGCGTGTTTATCATGTCGGACGGGGTTGTTTATGCCTATGGACGGGGGAAGGCGGATAAGGTTAGGGTTTCGCCTGGAAATGAAAAAGTTGTGTTTGAGGAAGAAGAAATACCTGTAATGTCCGATATTCCCAAAGCGTTTATGTATCTACCAGAGCCAGATGTTAATGAAAGGAACAAAAAACATTGTGACAATACAGTAGATAAATACACTAATAAATGGTGGGTTTGTCTGGGAGAACAAGAGGCGGCAGGTGGTTATTATTTCACTGCGATTTCAAGTGAGGCAAACGCCCTACAGAATTCATTAAAACAGCGGTCAGATAAGATTTGTGAGTATTTTCAAGCGTTAATGGATATTATAGCAGAGGATCCATTATTCCTTCTTCCTCTATTTGATCGTGTTAATAGCTCTAAATTTCAATACGCACGGCAACTGACCTATAAATACGGGGTGAATTCATGTGGTTTGGACAAATAGAAAACAGCCGAAAATCAAAGGGAACATGAATGCGTGATATTATACCCAATAACCACAATGGACACGCTTGCAGGGCCGAGAGATGATATCTCTGTCTGCATTATACTCAAAACGGCGGTTCTTGATAACACGAGGGGCAACGATTGAAGAACTTCGAGTGATAGACAAAGCAATCAAGGAGGAAGAAGAAAGACGGTTATCATCTGCGTTTGTTCCGACATCGGTTAAAGAGGATGGGTGAATGAATTTAGGATCAATTAGGGAAACGAATTGTGGATTCGCGTAATAGAATATGGAAGAAATTCAAAAACTGAAAATTTTTTCCGTGATATTATCAGAGCCAGAAAATTTGCGGATCTAATCGTAAAATTATCACGATCTAAATATTCGAAGATTGGAAAAGATCGATGGTATTGCAAAAAAAATAAAACTTATATTGAAATAAAAGATGAATCTAACAAAAATTAAAAACATTATTGCCGGTAGGTTAAACAAAATTGGTTCTGATTATATCAGCAATGATAATACATTCAAAGCTGTGATTGTAAAGGCCAATGTCTCTTATGATCAGCCGACTCAAGAATTTACTTTATTGGCAGCATACAATGCTAGTATTAATGACGGATATTTGATCGAAGGGCAAGGTGATCATTTTGTTCCAACAAAAATTGATAAACCCGTAACATCTGGTGGAAACGAACAATATATCAGAGGATATTTAAAACAGGCCAATGCTTCGATTGATATTTCAACTTATATCGATCCTGTCAATGCATCAAAGGACGTGTGGGGGAATCCGACTGGAACCGATGGAACTGATTGGGGATGGGTAATTCAGAAAACAGGTGTATGGGTTAACTTTGAGAAGATGGAGCTCCGGCCAAGTAATGAACGAATTGGGCAAGTTGAAGATGCTGAATATTTGGTTTCTGTACCATGGAGTGTAAACGCAAGTTTCACACCAATTGCAGAATGCAGATTAACAGACAGGAATAGCAAGGATTGGAAAGTGTTGGACATTGATGATAAGTCCTATATTAATCAAGCATATTTATTAAGGATAAGCACCGATGCGCGCTAGAGTTAATCGGGCAGATTTTAATAGAGAAAAATTAAGACTGGACAAATTGTTTAATGAGATTTCTCAGAGATCTTTCGTTGCTGCGAAAGAATCTGCAAATGAATATGCATCGACTGTCAAATCGGGTATTGGCGTTACGCAACCTCCAGCCTTTGCGCCATACTGGGCACCATTATCTCCAATGTGGATGGCAATGAAAAAAGGCAATAAGGATAAATTTTGGGCCGAAACATACGGAATATACAGAGCCATCGGAATTAAGATTATAATGAAAACAATAAAAACAATTCATATTTTCAGCGGTATTTTAAAATCAACTGATGCAGCAGCTTTCGAAAGAGCCCAAAGAAATGAATATGGATTTGGGCTTGGCCCGGAAAGACCATTGTTCGAACCGGCAAAGGATGTTATTTCTATAATGACAGCAGGAGGCCGTAGGCTTAAATCGAATGCCAGATTCAAACATGCAGCAAGAGCAGCTATCAAAAAGGTCTATAAAAAATGACAAGAAAATGCACAAATAAAAAATGCAATCATGTTTCAATCGGGTATTTTGTAGGAAAAAATCGATGTCCTTTATGCGGTAACAGAACCGAGAAGTTTAAGCTTAAAAAGCTAAGAGATGTTGATGGGTTTGTTCCAAAAGAGGAAATTTATAAATGTTAGCTGCAACACGTTCAATAATAAATTATTATTGGAGTTGGCGCCGTTATCTAGAAGCGCAGCTTTCTTCTTATAAATTATATTACAATCCGGTAGGAATACCGAAACCTGCTTCTACGATCGATTCATGGTTAATTTTTCTGATTGGTGAAATCGATCCTAAATTATTTACTCGGGCAAAGTCACAGATATTTTGTGTTGCGAGAGATGATGAACGAAGTCAAAATATGGTTCAGATAGTGTCGGATGTAATCTCAAAATTAGATTCATCTCCGACCGGTAAGCGTAATTTTGTTCTATATGACAAAGATACCGCAACCGGGGTTGGAGCCATTTGGATAGAGCGGGCTCTTGTGCGATCTGCACAACCATATGATACTGGCGTAGCAAGCACTTTGATAGATATATATGCCAGGGTGAAAACGGCAAGAAACGCTTATGCATGATAGAATAAAAATAAAATGTCAATATTGTGGTGAAATTTATGAGGCTTGTAAAAAGGGGCGTACTCATTGCCGTAAGCAAAGTTGCAGAACAAAAGAAATTAAAAAACAGCTTGACGAATTGGAATATTTCATTGAATTATTTTGTAAACATAAAATTGAGGCAATCATTGAACTTAGGTTTCCCGGCAACGACAAACTTAGTAATGATGCGAAAATAGATAGCAAGAGCCAATTAAATAATGGTTTAAAAGAAGAAAATAATAATTCTATTGCCGGAATAAATTTAAATGAATTGATAGATTATTTCCGACCTGTTTTATGGAAAGGGGTTAAAGGAAATTTTATAATAAAAACTTTAAAGGACGGAACCATTGATCCAATAATATCAAATCAGATATTTGCTAAAATTGCGAATCCAGTAATTATTGGAAATAATTTGATCATTAATGGGTCAATAAAAATTTAATAAAGGAGGTATTTATAATGACGACCACAAAAGACAGTCCGAATGTTCAGCTTGATTTTGTAGAAATTGTAGCCCCGCGGTTATGGATGAGCAAAACCTATAAAACTACATATGTGGGTAATGCTGCACCGGCAGCGGCTCTTAACGTATCTTCACCTCTTTCTGGTTGGTATGATTGTGGATCAATCAAGGCTGTAAAGATGCCTGTGGCAAAAACGGTTCGAGATTATATGAGAGGGGTTCCACAAACATCCAGAAAACAATGGGAGGTTTCCCGTACCGCCCAAATTACGTTCAATACAAGTGACCTTTCGCCTTATGTTGAGGCATTAATAAATGGCCAAACAGTTTTTAATACAATGGCCACTCCACATTGGCATGTTGCCTCTTACATGGGGCTGGGGCATAAGGTTGCGATAGTGGCAGGTAGTCCAACGGGTTTTGCAGAATATGATATTTTAGTTTGTGCCAGCCCGTCAAATGCATCTATTAATACCAGCATGAATATGGCGGTATGCGAAAGCGTATCAGCAAGCATATTAACCCTTGAAGGCGGTGGTTTTCCGATAATAATGGCTGTTGGTGATCACGTCCGAAAAGTTAATCGGGTAGCCTTTAAGGATGTTATGGGAACAAATACGGTTCGTTCTGCAATGTTATTTTGGGATGATGTTGTAGATAGTGATGGTGATATTCATATTCAACATGCAGTGTATTTCCCGAAGTTGCAGAATTTTACAGGCCAGGATCTGGATTTCAAGAGCGAAACCGAAGAATACGAATCAAGCATTACGCTTGCGGCGCAAGCTGTTGAAATGACATTTGACGACGGCAATACCGGGTATGACTTTTACAAAAAGTGGGTACTGGCTTATTAAGCCGGAATTATAAAAAAATAAATGATATCCTAACTTAAAAAAGAGGGGGTTAAATTATGCCAAAGATTGAACTTGACGCCAAAGATGCATTAGGCGTAAAAGATACCGATGATGGCGAGGGTTCGATAAACGAGCCCTTGCCGGATCAACCTACCGAAGAAGAGTTTCAGGAGGCTGCATCGCCAGAACTTTCTCTTGATGAGTTTGTTCTGGGCGATCGCATATTCAAAATTCGTATTTCCAATATCCGCACTCAAAAGATTATGGCAAAGGCATTGGATGCTATTACGGATCTGATTAAAAAGATCGATTTAAAGCCTATTATTGAAAGCTTTCAGGATAAAATAAACAGAGACCGTAAAAAATTGGTTGATCGCATATCCGCATCAAAAGACGATAAAGCAGAAAATCAAGCGGTTGATTATGAAAAGATGATTCATGAAATGGCTGCGGAAGATGAGAATACATATATTGATATGATTGAACTGGTTAGAGATATTATTACCCATGGTGGAATCTCAAACATAATCGAAACGATTTTAGATCTTTATGCTGGAATCGTTTATGCTATTTGCAATTCGCAAGACAAAACGATTACGAAAGAATGGGTAGAAGACAATTTGACTTTATTCGATGCCCAAGAAATATTTTTTAACCAAATGGCAAAAGATCGTATGGGAGGCAAAGTTATCGATTTTTTGTACGTAATCACCCAGCAGGTGGTAAAAAGAGATTAATACTGCCGGGTTATTTGAGGGAACATAGCATTGTTACATCTGCTGCCGAATCTCTCAAAAAAAGTATGGATCAAATAGAAGAACAATTTACTTTAAGCCAATTAATAATTATGGGTACAATTCAACAATTACAATTTGAGCATGAAAAAAATACGCATGGCAATAAGCGTGTTGTGAATAAAGATCCTGATCCAAAGAAACAAAATCGTAGAGCATTGAGGTATCTATAATGGATAATAAAAACGTACTTTGTTATCTTGATGAAATCGATAATGCCTATATTGAAGGTAAAGTAAAAGGATGGAGTCGATATGGAAAGGAATGGTCAACTTTTTCGATTCCAATGAATAAAGAAATAAGACAAAAGATTAAAGATGGTGTTCCCGAAGATCCAATGTTTCAAATGGTTTTGCCATATTGGTTTAGCAGGAGTGAAATGCTTGAAATTTATTATACAAAAAAATACAAAATTAAAAGAGGTGCATTGCGTAGACGTAAAAAAGAATGTGTTCAGATTAGAAAAAATATTAATACTGACACAATAAGTAAAATTGGCCAATTGTCAATGAATGATATTGCTGAAAGGGCCATTAAGGGAGTGACCTAAAATATGCCTGTTGATCCTGATGCCATAGGTATAAAATATCAGATTGATCTTGATAAGTTAATCAATAGTATTCGTTCCGCTAAAACGCTACTTGTAAAATTCCACGAAGATCTGTCTGCCCTTGCCAAAAAAGCGTCGGTTAAGATTATTGTTCAAGACCAGTCCGTGGCTAATGCAAAAGCAAAAGTAAAAAATTTTGCAAATGCGATTCAAGCGACTCTTGATAAAGCCGGAAACCTAAAAATAAAGGAGGTGTCTAAAGGATTTGGATCAATAGCTACCGGTGATGTTGACAAAGCATCAATAGCACTAAAGGCGCTTCACAAAGAGATGGGTGGCACCAGGGACGTAATTCCAGAATTAAATGCAAGATTTAAAGCTGCTGAGAGTGCTATCGCAAAAACTGGTGCTGCAATGAACGTAGCTGGTGAAAAAGGCAATGTGTTCATGAAAAAGATGAATGCATCAACCGTTGCACTGGCTCACTACAGAGGACAACTTTCCTATACAAAAGATGGAATTGTAAGTACTGCAACAGCAGAAACAGAGGCTGCAGGGGCCTCTGTAAAAGCTACACAAAAAAGAGCTGCTGCTAAAGCACAATTAAAACAGGCAGCACAAGCTGCAAGAGAAGCTGCCGATGCTGAAAAACTGCTTGCAGCATCAGCAAATTCAGCAACTGCCCAGTTAAAGCTAATGGGCATTACCAGCAAGACCACTTCTGCCCAAATCAAGGCACTGAATTTAACGTCTCTTGAAACAGCGCGAGTTCTTAAATTAACACAGATGAGAATGCAAGAACTTTCAGGTGCACATTTAGGTTCTGGCAAAGCAACAAAAGCAGCATCAGCAGAATATGCAATACTTGAAAGCAGGATGCCTTTCTTGCGGGACGAGGCGAATAAAGGTGTCAAGGCTTTTGGTGATTATCGAAGGGCAATGGATCGTTGGGGTCAAGGCTTCAAGTATATGATGCTATCCCAAGCGGCATGGATTGCATCTGGAGCTGTCTTGTTTGGAACGATTACGGCAATTACTACATCTATTAAGACATTTATTGACTTCCATCAGGATTTGAGAGATGCGGCTGCAATCGTGCAGGCGACTACAACTGGTTATGAAAAAATGGAAAAAGCTGCTGTAAGTGCCTTTATGAATTCAACGATGTCTCTAAAAGACACTACCGATGCATTGAAAATTCTCGGTCAGACTGGTATGGAAGCGGCTGACGCAGCCATAGCCCTTGAAACTGTTTATAAAATAACAACTGCGACTGGTTCTGATACTGCAACGGCCGTTAAATTTTTAACAACAGCCATTAATGTTTGGAAATTAGAAGCTTCTGATGCAGTAGATGTCGGTAATGTTTTGGGGGCTGCATTAAATTATTCAAAATTAGAAGCTGCCGACCTTGGAACTGTTTTTAATTATGTAGCAAGCATGGCAAAAAGTTTAGGCATGTCTTATACTGACTTGGCTGCTACTGCTGCAGTAATGAGCAATGCTGGTATTAGAGTTAGCACTATCGGTACTGGATTAAGGGGTGTTTTTTCTAAACTTCTTTCTCCTACAAAAAAGTTTAGAACACAACTCGAATTGGCTGGATTAACTGTTGAATCTGTTAACGTTCGAACAAAAGACTTCTTTACCGTTTTAAAAAATTTACAAACAGCAGGGTTCGACATAGGCAATATTTTTAAAGGCATGTCAAGACGTGAAGCAGCTTCCTTGAATGTAATGTTAGAACAAGGTGTTGAGCGATTCAATCTCATGCGCGAAGCACTTAAAGATACAACAGCGGTCGAAGTAATGTTTGAACGATCGATGAGGGGGATGAAAAATCAAATAATTCTTACAGGTCATGCAATTCAACAGTTCTTAATAGGTGGGCTTGGTGCTTTAAAACCAATCATTACTGGCACAGCAAGCTTTATTAGAGAATTATTTATATCGTTGGATCAATTGCGTGGTATTATATTAACAACAGCTGCGGCTTGGGCTATTTATAAAGCAGCCCAAATTGCAAGCGCAACTGCAACAGATGTTTTAATTGCATCGATTTTTAGATTAAAAACGGCGTTATTTGATTTTACACAGAGGCACCCGTTTTTTATTGCTTTAACAATCATGGTCGCTGGATATACTGCCGTGAAAATGGCTGTTGATAAATTGACAACATCAATTAAAGAACAAAGAAATTTGCTAAATCGAAGAATCGATGATATGCGGAAACTTCAAATATTGATGGTGGATTCTAACAGAACCGAAGAAGAAAAACTTGAGATTATGGATGCTTTTGTTAAAGATTATCCAGAACTATTGGATGCACTCAAACATCACAAAATAAGTATTGAAGATATTATTGACGCAACCAAACGATTGATAGACGTTGATAAGGGAAGGAGGAAAGATTTAGATCTTCAAATACTTAAAGAAAAAGAGCTTTATTTGATCAGGCTTAAAAGTTTTAAAATGAGGTTGCAGCCGACTGGTGAAGAAAAGGAATTAATGTCACCACTTGGGCCTATTAAAATAGATATTCCTGAAATAATAAAAACAACAGAAAAAGAAATAGAACGATTAAGAATTAAACTTGGATTAATAAATGTCTTTGAAATGCCTCTTGACCCAAAAGAAACAAAATTTGAATGGACGGACGAACTACAAAAAGAACTTGAAAGAATAAGGGAAAGAACTGTTTCTGAAAGAGAAAAGGCTAAGATAGAACTTGAAAAAAGTTTAGAAATATTCAAAGCAACTGGCAAATTGACAGTCGAAGCCGAAGCTAAAATTTTTGAAGCAAGGGCTCGTTTGAGAGGAGAATATCAAAAAAAAATAAGCGAAATAGATAAAAAAGAATACGATGAAAAAAGAAAAGCGATAGATAAAGAATTTAAGGCTTTCTCAAAACAATTAGATGATCAGCGTAAAAAAATATTAACATTTGAAAAAGACAAAGAAGATATTTTAAAAAATATTATTTCATTTACGGAAAAAATAAATAGCGATCTCGTCGGGTTAGAAGAAGATTCCCATAAACGTCAAATAGGACTTCAACAAATTGCTGCAGATAAACGAATGCAGATTTATGACCAGCTTTTATCCAAAGCTAAAAAGTTTTATGATGAATTATGGATAGCATCTATAACAGACCCAATGCTTGCGCCAATGCTGCAAGCTTTTGAATTCGAATATGAAGAAATTGTAAAGGCTATCGATAAAATCAGAAAAGTAGACAAGGGCGAAAAAAAACAAATAATTGATCCTAGTGATTTTTCACGAGGTATTATAGATGGATTACGAGATGCACGAAAAGAATTGGCAGACGAATATAATATCTGGAAAAATTTAGCAAAGAATACTGCCATGTCTATGCGGGACTCGTTCTCTGATTTATTTTTTGATAGTATGAATAATCAATTAAAATCACTTACTGAATACTGGAAAGCGTTTACCAATGCTGTAAAACGTAATATTGCAGACATAGCAGCAACGTGGGTTACAAGCGGGCTTTTCGGGAAAAGCGAAGGTGGTGGTTTGTTAGGTTTGATCGGAGGAGCAATTGGATTAATCGGCGGCGGAGCTGGAATTGGTGCTGGTACTGCCGGTGCAAGTATTGGGGATGTTGTTCTAACACATGGAGGTGGTTTAATTAAAAGAATGCATTCAGGTGGTCCGGCCCTTAAAAGCGATGAAACCCTTCGGATTTTAAAAGAAAATGAATTTGTAATTAAAGATTCAAGCACAAGGGCTCTTGGTGAAAGTAAACTTAATTATGCAAATGAAACAGGCAAGTGGCCACAACCTGAATCTTCCGTAACGAATGTCCATAATTCTTATACCATAATTGCAATGGATTCTGAAAGCATGGATCAGGCATTGAGAAGGGGAGGGGCAAAAGCGATTCAGGATATTAGTTTAGGAAATATGGCATATGAAAAAGAACGACGAAATCCTATTTTTGGATTAAGGTAAATAAAAATGACATTCTATCCGTTCATTAAGCCAGACACCTGCAAACGAATTGCAGTTAGACCAACCGCCAGAAATCCTATGGGTCAGCATGTGCTTGCTACTCGTAAAATACATGATGTTTATCATATTATAAAATATACATACGATTTTATTTCATCACGTCAATTCAGAATAATAGATGATCATTTTAGATTGATGAATGGTGGAGTAACTTCTTTTTATGTTGTTGATTGGGGAGATCCAAGACCGATATCAGCAACCTCCGGATTGCATGTCACCTTAAATAATACACAAGGATTGTCTGTAAACAACAATGATGGTGGTAATGATATAATCTTATGGCAAAACAGTGGTGATTATGGTGATAATTGTACGGTTTCTGGAAATGTGATTACCGATAAAACAAAATCATGGGATACCGATGAATGGGCAAATCATCAAGTCATTGATTCAATCGGCAATGCATTTAATGTAAGTGGAAATACGGCAAAGACTTTAACCATATCCACAGCTTCTACCATTATGGCTGGCGCCTATGATATCCATCGATATGTTTATAGAACCATAGCATCAATCACTGCCGCATCGAGGAGATTAACACTTAATGCATCTCCCATATTGGCATACACGACTCCTGTAGAGAAATTCGTTTTACCAGTATATGCATGTCATTATGCACAAGATTCGTTAGGGCTTGAGCCTACTAGCGATTACAATCTTGAACCGAACGATAATTATGGGCCTTATTATTCTGGAAGCATAGAATTTATTCAAAAAGGTACTGGTACTTAATGATATGAGCAGAACTATAAATGCATCTTTAAGATTCAGTGCCGCACAATTACAAAATAGCGGCATGTATTCTTTATTTGAGGTCCAGGTTGATGCCAGCCCTGTAGCATATACATATTGGACTGATTATAATGCATCCATTAATTATTTTAAACCTGGTACCGATACAGCACAAGTTTATGATCCATTTCCGATAAAAGCTGGTGATTTTGAAACCGATGATGGTACAAAAGTTCCAGCCATTCAAATTAAAATAGGTGCTGTTGATCAACAAATTGTTGCTTATATTGAATCCAATGATGCACTTAGAAGAAACAGAGTTAGGCGTGTAACTGTATCTGAAGATGAAATAACGAATGCTTCTGCCTACACCATGGATACATTTTATATTGATGGGGCGATGATAGATCATGATGCAGAAGAAGCCATTTTTGAATTGACATCAAAGGGTGCTGTTGCAAATATTACAGTGCCATTAAGATCGATGCGCAGGGATCAATGCCAGGCAGACTATTTAAATGCGAGCACTTGTCAATATGCTGGATCTGAAACGACATGCAGAAAGACAAAAGATGCTTGTGCGAGTAAAGACAACGTAATTAATTTTAAAGCATTCCCAGGGATAGGAACGCGAAAAGTTGTTTTTTAATAAAATGGACAAAATCGACACTTCAAAATATCTTGGCATTCCGTTTAAGCACCGTGGATCAGATTGGTCTGGAGTGGACTGTTACGGATTGCCGCGACTTTTTTATAAAACAGAATTTGGAATTGATGTGCCGGATTACGAATATGACGAAAATTGGTGTTCAATCGGTTTTGATTGGATCCAAAAATATTTCAAAGAAAATTGGATAAAAATTGATAAACCTGAAAGATATGGTGGTGTTGGATTTAGATTGCCGGGGTACAAAGTCGAACATCATCTTGGAATAATTTTACATGATTTGGATATGTTTTTACATAGTCCTTTAAATAAACAAGTTTGTGTGAGTAAATTGTCTCATCCGGTATGGAAACGATCGGTTAATTCGTTTTATCATATTAAAGGCGTATGACAACAAAATTAATAATATACAAATCTTTACTTCGAGACGAAATTCTTTTAGAAGAATTTACGGAAGAAAACAATCTCAGCAAAGCCATTTATTCCAGAAAAGAACTTCACGGTCTTTATACTAGTGTATGGGTGAATGATGTTCTTATCCCACCGGAAGATTGGCATTTATTCGAATTAAATACTTTTGACATAGTGCATTTGGTAGGGCAGCCGCGGAAAGGGGCATTGCCTATAATCGGTGCGGTAATTGGTGCGGCTTTATCAATTGCATTTCCTGCTTTATGGCCAGTTGGTACTACAATGCTTGCCGGAATATTAAAAGGCGCCGCAATTGGTTATGCTCTTGGCAGTGTTGCTGATAGCCTGATATTCCCCCCAACGGTTCCACAAATTGGTGGTGAAAGCGCAAATCCAAATTATGGGTGGGATGGCGCACGTTTGGTCACACAACCTGATGGACCTGTTAATGTTCTATATGGTCAGCATAGAATAGGTGGCAATTTGATTATGCAGTATGTGAGTACGGATGGTGAAAAAAACTATCTGCACATGCTGATTGGTTTATGTGAAGGACCGATATCAGGAATCATGAAATCAGATGGATCGGGAGTGTGTACGGCAACTACCGATACGCCGGATGTTGAAATCAATGGCCAGGCCTATTCAAATTATGAGAACTGCACGTGGGATTATCGATTAGGCGAATGGGACCAATCCGTTATTGCTGGTTTCCATGGCACAAAAACATTTTATTCTGATGGTCGAAAAACCAGCAATGGATCTCCTGTAACATATACGACAACAGAAACTGATATAACAACTCTCGGAATTCAACTTTTTGCAACAAATCTATTTTCCGTAGGAGATAATGGGGATCTATCTAATCATTATATTCATTATTTGGTGCAATACAGACTTAATGGTGATCCGAGTTGGATAGATTTTGATGGCCCTGACGTTGCTGGTTACGTTTGGTTTGATGGGAAAACAACAAGTAGACTTTATAGATATATAACAATTGAAGGGTTAATTGCCGGGCAGTATGACATTAAGATAACAAGGATATCTCCTGATTATACCGGGACCAAGATAAGGGGAGATCTTTATTTAGGAGG
>Ga0180007_10004117_pt1 | contig 15613 bp, 16 predicted proteins | sample MM_PC_MetaG_FD_121122 | JGI IMG/M metagenome (GOLD analysis project Ga0180007, IMG submission 121122) | Groundwater microbial communities from the Aspo Hard Rock Laboratory (HRL) deep subsurface site, Sweden - MM_PC_MetaG | ecosystem: Environmental > Aquatic > Deep subsurface > Groundwater... | reverse complement strand
TATATGATATCACAGGCGGCGGCAGTAAAAACGGTTGGGGACATCCGGAATGTACCCCAGAAGCAACGGCGATTGCAGAAGATCTGCCGACAACCCACCCGATATCATCGCAAAAGAAGTGAGATGACGATCATGGATGGGTTATGAGCAATCAGGCTTCTTCACAATACTTGGGGGCTTTTTTGCCTAACGAGGCCCTGCACAGGACGCTCGCAGGTTCGCGCCGGTGAGCTTGGGCGATAGGACGGACCGCTCGCAGGCGCTCACGATCCGTCCTATCGCCGGCTGTTGAGCTTCGGCTCTTCTCGCCCTTTCTGGCGTCGCTCTCGCTCCGCCTATCATGGGCGTTCGAGCCGACCCCTCCGCTGTCGGCTGCGCTGCGCGCTTGGTTTTTGGCACGCCAAAATGTAATAAATTGCAGTTGCCGCGGCAAAAACGGCGGCTTAACAGCCGGCGTTGGGTGAAGGAATAATTAGATGAAACAGGCGAAAGGTCCGCAGTTCATACGTTTTTTCAAACCCGTTATTGAGGTTCTCAAGGAAACAGGAGGCTCGGGAACCGCGGCCGAGGTTATAGACCGGGCCATCGAAAAAATGATGATATCAGAAAAGGAACAAGAGGCCACCAACAAGAACGGCCAATCTCGCGTCAGAAACCAAGTAAACTGGGCACGTCGGGCTCTACCTCGATTCCTCTAAGCGAGGGATTTGGAGTCTCACAGATAAAGGTATGTCTTTTGATCCAGGTGTATTTGATGTATTGGGGACTTTCAAACAAGTGCAAAGAGTCTTCAAAGACGAAAAAAAGTCCAAGAGCCAGAGGGAACCTTTTGAAGATGAGACAGATGAGCAGGAGACTGAGCCGCACGACCATCGAGCAAAATTATTGAACCTCATCAAGCTGCTCACACCGGGAGGTTTTGAACGGTTGAGTCAAAGACTGCTCCGGGAATCAGGGTTCCAGCAAGTTGTCGTCACAGGTAGGAGCGGCGACGGTGGAATTGACGGTATGGGAATTCTCCAGGTGAATCCCTTCGTCAGCTTCAACGTGCTCTTTCAATGCAAGCGCTATCAAGGAACAGTCACACCTTCACATGTCCGCGATTTCCGTGGCGCTATTGGGGAGAGCCGACAAAGGCATCATAATTACGACAGGCACGTTCACGCTTGATGCGAAGAAGGAGGCCCGCCGGGATGGCGTGCCGCCAATAGAACTCGTAGACGGTGAGCTATTAGTTCAAATGTTTGAGCACCTTGAGTTGGGCCTTGTCCCGCGCACAACGTACGACATAGATGAGAAGTTCTTTGAAGATTTCAAGAAGTGACCACCCAACAATGCAATCCCGCCGACTCGTTACACTCGCGGCGGATTTTTGCGTTGGACGTAAAAATAAAAATGAGAGAACTATCCCCAAATGGGCAAAAAAGATAAAGATTCTGTCCTTGAAGACTACGCAAAATTAAAAAACGAAATCATTCGTGATAAAGTGAATGAAATTTTTCGAAACCATCCCAAAGACCATATTGCCAAAATGGAGGAACTCGGCTTCGAGTACTTTGAAGACGACGACGATGATGATTATTATGAACAAATAGAAGAAAGAAATGCCAGACCAGAAAACCAACGACAGAGAGATCTCGTCGCCTATTTTGAAAACAAAAAGAAATTATCAAAAAAGATATTTGAAAGTTACTCTGAGGAAAAGGCTGCAGAGAGTCCCAACTATCCGCTGATCAGGAAATACTACAAAGAAGCCAATAATAACCTTAAATCCCTCCTTCTCTATGGCTTGGATAATTATCCCGGCAGAATAGACCTTCTCTCTGACTTGTCATTCTTCCATGAGTTCGAAAATATTCTCAGTATTCTCATTACTTACTACACTCGAGCATGTGTTGACCAAGCAAACCTTGATACATTTTCAGAATTAGCCCAAGATTTTTATTATTCCACCAATCTTGACGGGTACGAAGCATATTATGCTCTTCGGGAGTTGTTTGAACCAGATACGGACAAAAGAAAAATCATTAATTTCCTAATAGCAGAAAAGGAAGAGGCAGAGAGAGAAGTATCTCAACCAATTCAATTTTAAACGAAAAACGCCCAACAATGCTACTGCATCTGAGGAGTTCTGGGGGACAGCTTACTTATTTCCAAGGAAAAAAGGGGACAGAATTAATTTACACCGCCTATCAAGGGCGTTCGAACCGACCCAGCCGCTGTCGGCTGCGTTGCGCTTGGTTTTTTGCACGCCAACATGCAATAAATTGCAGTTGCCGCGCTCAATGAAAAAGGCGTCAAGGTTTGCGGAAAAGAAAGAGCGAAACTAGAACAACGCCTAGGAGTCTGTCGGACTTTAACGAGCAGCGCATTGTAACCTGTTGATATTGCGTAATTAAAGCTTTCTGTTAAGCACCAACGCCAAAATGAAAAAGTATGCAAAATCAAGATGTTACGGATTTTGAATTTTGAAAGTCCGACAGACTCCTAGAACGCTTGCAACAATTACCGTTGTACGATATTGTAATCCGTCCAATATCGGTATAGTAGTATTTATCAAGTCCATAAGAACTTAATAAATGGGGGTGGAAAAAGATGAAAGGAAAGATTTTATGGTGTTTAACACCGGCAATTGTCTTTGTGCTTTTAATGTCTATGGCAAGCTGGGCTGCGGTACCACCGCCGCCTGTGAATCAGCTTCTTGGTATTCCTGATAGCGTTTTTAACAATCTGGTTGAGGTTGACTGCGAGGGCTGTCATCAACCCCAAACTGCCAACGCTAACAGGCATCATCTGCTTGTTGGTACACCTATTTCATGCCCTTCGGCAGCTCCTAATGCTGACTGCTCAGACACCCCCCCGGCTCCCGGGAATTTCGGTTGTCTGACCTGCCACCAACTGGTACAGAATGGATCATCGTATGGATTAGCACCGTTTAGGGACTGCCTGCTATGCCACGATCAGATAGCGGGCCAGGCATCAGTTCACCATCTGACTCAGGCTGCCGAGGCGCTGAACTGCAGGGCCTGCCATGGTCCCATTGATAATCCAGGTGACGGCCATTACATTTCCACACGTAATGCCCCGTATGGTCCGCTTCCCGGATTTGGGCCAGGGCCCAATGGTTCGGGTGGTTGCGCTTTTTGTCATGACACGCCTGACCGTATCAACCCTGGATTAGACCCCGCTTCCGGGGTTCTGGTATACAGTAATGCTGATACCCACCATGGCACCGGGGTTGCCCTTGGTCCCTTTACTATAGAACGTAAAACTGACCAGGAATGTATCTTGTGTCATGAAGTTCTTTCTGCGCCGATCAAGAGTTGTGAGAAATGCCATTCATCTACTTCCCTTCACAACATCGAGGTGCACCGTCCTAATTGTATTAGTTGCCACACAATGAGGAGCGCTTCTGCTTCCTCAGTCAGCGCTTCTGCTGTTGATGATCCTAATGCCTTAATCATAATTCCGAGCATTACCAGCCTGAGCGTCTCGACTATTACAGCCGGTATTAACACCCCTATTACAGTAACCGGTACGGGCTTTACCAATCTGTACCAATCTGTGTTGCTGGGGTCAAAGGTCGTCCTTACCGCGCCTGATGATTTTTCATTAATCCTGGAGCCGATTGTAATAACTGAATCTTTAATGGAGGTAGATATTCCGGACACACTCGTTCTTGGCAACTACGTTCTGAGAGCGGCCAAGGAGGACAAAACCAGCAATCCAATAGTTATAACTGTAATCCCCGTTGTTGAAATTGATTCTGCCAACTGCATCAATGGTATCGTAACCATTAATGGTAGTGGCTTCAGCCAGCATGTAGATGCTGTAGAGTCCGGAACAAGTGTCCAATTGGCAGGCGGTAGCACCTGCACTGTTAACTCGTGGAGCGACACCGAGATCAAAGCCAACTGCGGCACATGCAGCGGCACTGTCGAGGTAGACAGCGTCTTCGGCACAGCTTCTAAAACAGTTGTGGATCTAAACAAGCCTCCAGTTGCGAATGCAGGTAGTGATAAGAGAGTAAAGAGAAATATTTCAGTCAATTTTGACGGAAGCGCCTCAATTGATCCTGACGGAACTATTACGATGTATGTATGGACCTTTGGCGATAACAGCAGTGCCTCTGGCAAGATCGTCTCTCATAAATTTACCGAGAAAGGTACTTATACGGTAACTCTAACGGTAACCGATAACAAGGGTGCGACGGCCGCAGATACTGCCAAAGTAACGGTCAAATAGCCTTATAGAAAAGGGGATTTGCGATAAGCAAATCCCCTTTCTCTCTTCGGACGTTTTTGTAAGATGAAGAAAAGGAAATAGGCTCACCCATTAAAAGGCCCTCGGCAAGAGAAAAAAGTACTCCATTCAAGAAAAATGCTGTTTTCATGCGAGGGTACAATGTCCGCTTTTGCACGATATTTGCCAGGGGAACTGGTGCTAGGCCTCAGGCCAAAGACAGATTTCGAAGTCGACCACGAGTTCTTTAATCAATTCAAATGAGGCAGCCAACAAATGCCATTCAGATTGACTCTGATGCATGGCGTTCGGCGGGATGAATACGGATGATGGCATAATCTTATATTCGATTAGGAAGAAATTTATGCATCTACAGAAATTAATGGATATCATCGTAAATGAAAATAAGAGTGAACCTTTTATCTGTATTAAGGATCTCGTTGAGAATGGTCTTTCTCCGGATAGGTTCGCGGATGATGGTTCCAGGCCAAGCCGTCATGAAATAACCCTTTTCCTTGCTTCTTGGTGTAAGTTGGCTGGATTTGAAGCGGAAATCTATCGTGACTGGCTGACAAACTACTGTGTCGATGTCCTTTCCGAAATTTCTTCAAGTTCGGCATCGCAAATTCGCCATAGTACCAAGTCATCTATCAATTATATTCATCGCAGTGATATCCCTTTTTCATGCAACTGCGAAAACAATATCTTCAAAGCTCCCTGTTCATCGAATTGTCCTATTTATGATGAGATGAAGGATGTCTATTTGCGTAACCTTGAAGCAGAGCAAAAGAAAATTGAAGAATATCGCAGGATACAAGAGGAAAACAAACCAGATCCAAAACCTTTGTCAGTAACCAAACGATATGAAAAACAATTAGAAGAAGCGGTCGCACTTATCAAACAGTATCTTGAGAAAGGGCATACTAAAAAGGAAATTGTTATTTATCTTAACGAAAAAGGGTACAAAACCAGCACAGGTTATGTCTGGAAAGCAGGTACAGTCTCGCGGATTGCCATAGAAAAAGGGTGGTCACCTAAACGAAAAAAACGAAAGGTGGAAAAAGCAGCCGCCGCCCGGTTTGTGCGCTGAGTAGTTACGAAAAATCTAAAAAAACGAAAACAAAGACACGGCGTCGGACTTTTCCTGCAGACTTGAAGATGGAAGGGGTACTAAAAATGGATTGGGGAAAAAACTCTTTTGAGATTTTAAACGCTCTTGACAAGCCGATTCTGGTAATTGATCGCAACTATCATATTGTTGCTGCAAACAGGGCAGCTTGCAGGTCATTCTGTTTAACCCTTGACAACATTGTTGGGCAAGAGTGCTTCAAGGTAACCCATAAAGTTGATAGTCCATGCTGCCAGAACGAAACACGTTGTCCAGTTAGAGTGGCCTTTGAACTCAAGGATAAATCAAGGGTTATTCATCAACACAATTATGCGGGAAAGACTGTATTTGAAGAAATCATAGCTTCTCCGATTTTCGATGATCAAGGGGAGGTCAACTTCGTTGTCGAGGAGTTGAACGACCTGACAGAGCTTATACAATCAAAAGAAATAATCGAACACTTGAAGACCGAGATAAATACTCTGCGAGGTATTATTCCGATTTGTTCTTATTGTAAAAAAATTCGTGATGACAAAGGGTATTGGCATCAGGTTGAAGTTTATGTCCGTGATCGATCAGAAGCGGAATTTTCTCACTCTATCTGCCCTCAATGCCTTAAGAAGCTATATCCAGAATATGATAGTGAAAAGTAGAAGTTAAAAGATATCGTCTCGTATCTAACAATCTGTTTAAGCCTTATTACAATTCCGTTTTGCTCCATTCCCGCCGGTGATGGGTGACGATACCGCCCGCCCGTGACAGAAAAAAATACGGCAAAAACAGCCCATCAGCTTGACAGTCAAACAACCTGTACTTAAAAGTATTTCCTAAGCCTCACATGCTAAGCCTCACATGCTTTTTTCTTCCTCTTTTTCTGCTCAGATAGATGATGGTCCCGCAGCAAAATGGCCGGCCGGCAGTCCGGGCCCAGATCAGTCCGGACTGCCGGACGGCTTTTTGCTCACCCCGCAGAATCCCGGCGCACCTCCATTGAATGTTTTTTGGCAAATTATTGTGAAACGGGCAACCGGTTTTAGGAGATACAGATATGCAATTTGATAAATTCACGGTGAAATCCCAAGAATCCCTGCAGGCGGCTCAGACACTTGCCGGCCAGAAGGGCCAGCAGGAAATGTTGCCGGAGCATCTGCTGGCGGTACTGCTGCAGCAACCTGAAGGCGTTATCATTCCTGTGCTGCAGAAGATAGGGGCAAATCCGGCCCGCATTGCTGCCGAGGTTGCTAACCTGCTGGAAAAACTTCCCAAGGTGAGCGGATCGGGATTCGGGCAAGTCTATGCCTCACAGCGGATCAGGATCCTTCTTGATCAGGCCTTTAAAGAGGCTGCCGCTATGAAGGATGAGTATGTCAGCCAGGAGCATCTTTTCCTGTGTATCCTTGGTGAAAGTGGCGCCAAAGGGGCTGAGGTTCTCAAGGCCAACGGGGTGAGCAAAGACAGTTTCCTCAAAGCCCTGGCCGACATCAGGGGCAGTCAACGTGTTACCGACCCGAACCCTGAGGAGAAATATCAGGCCCTGGAAAAATACGCACGCAATCTGACCGATCTTGCCAAGCGCGGCAAACTGGACCCGGTTATCGGCCGGGATGATGAAGTGCGGCGTGTGGTCCAGGTGCTGAGCAGGCGCACGAAAAATAATCCTGTGCTCATCGGTGAGCCCGGAGTGGGCAAGACTGCCATTGTCGAAGGACTTGCCCAGCGTATTGTCATGGGCGATATCCCGGAGACATTACGCAACAAACAGGTCATGGCCCTGGATATGGGGGCGCTGGTGGCCGGCGCCAAATACCGCGGTGAGTTTGAAGACCGTTTGAAAGCGGTGTTGAAGGAGGTTGAAAAACGGCAGGGCGAGATCATCCTCTTCATTGATGAGATCCATACCCTGGTGGGAGCAGGTGCGGCCGAAGGGGCGATGGATGCCTCCAATATGCTGAAACCGGCCCTGGCCAGGGGTGAGCTGCACTGTGTCGGCGCCACCACCTTGAAAGAGTACCGCACCATTGAAAAGGATGCGGCCCTGGAGCGGCGTTTTCAGCAGGTATTGGTGCAGGAGCCGTCAATCGAGGATTCCATCGCCATCCTGCGCGGCATCAAGGAAAAGTATGAGGTGCATCATGGCGTGCGGATCAAGGATTCCGCCACCGTTGCCGCCGTGACCTTGTCCAAGCGCTACATCTCCGACCGGTTCCTGCCGGACAAGGCCATTGATCTCATTGACGAGGCGGCCTCCCGTCTGCGCATTGAGATTGACAGCATGCCCACTGAAATTGATGAGGTGGAGCGCCACCGGATCAAGCTGGAGATTGAACGTGAGGCCCTGAAAAAGGAAAAGGATGCCAAATCCAGGGAACGGCTGCAAAAGCTTGAGGCAAAACTCGCTGATATTAATGAACAGCTGAAAGGCATGAAAGGGCATTGGGCTCTAGAGAAAGAGATCATCCAGAAAATCCGCAATATCAAGGCCGGGATCGACCGGGCCCGTGAGGAGGAGAAGCAGGCGGAGCGAATGGGTGACCTGAGCAAGGTCGCGGAAATCCGCTATGGCAGGATTACCGAGTTTGATAAGCAGCTGGCATACGAAAACGAGCATCTGGCTGAAATCCAGAAAGACCGCCAGATGCTGAAGGAAGAGGTGTCTGAATCCGATATTGCCTCAGTAGTTGCCATGTGGACAGGAATTCCGGTAGACAGATTGCTGGAGGGCGAAAAGGAAAAGCTGGTGCATGCCGATGAAAAGCTGGCCCAGCGTGTGGTCGGGCAAAAGGAGGCCATCGACGCCATTGCCAACACCATCCGCAGAGCCAGGGCAGGTCTGCAGGACCCGAACCGTCCCCTTGGTTCATTTATTTTTCTCGGCCCCACCGGCGTGGGCAAGACGGAACTGGCCAGAAGCCTGGCCGAGTTTCTGTTTGACAGTGAACATTCCATGATCCGTCTTGATATGTCCGAATTCATGGAGAAGCATTCGGTGGCCCGGCTGATCGGCGCCCCTCCAGGTTATGTGGGCTATGAGGAGGGCGGTCACCTGACAGAGGCCGTACGCCGCCGGCCCTATTCGGTCATTTTGTTTGACGAGATAGAGAAGGCCCATCCTGATGTCTTTAATGTTCTGCTGCAGATTCTGGATGACGGGCGTATGACGGATGGCCATGGAAGAACGGTGGATTTCAAGAACACCATCCTCATCATGACCTCAAACCTCGGCAGCCAGATTATCATGGAACTTGGCGAGGAAAGACGGGAGGAGATGAAGCGGCAGATTGATGATCTCCTGCACCGTCAGTTCAAGCCGGAATTTTTGAACCGCATTGATGAGATCATCACCTTCCACGGTCTGTCCAAATCCGACCTGGCAAAGATTGTTGATATCCAGTTTGCCCTGCTGCAGAAGAGAATCAGCGAACAGAAATTCAATATCGAACTCACCGCGGCTGCCCGCAATTTTATTATTGATGTCGGCTATCATCCCGCCTTTGGCGCCCGTCCTCTGAAAAGGGCCATGCAGCGCTATATTCAGGATGGCCTTGCCATGGAGATCCTGGAGGGGAGGTTTAAGGAGGGAGATACCATTGTGGTTGATCTGGTGACAGGCCAGGACCGACTGTCATTTCAGAAAAAATAACAGGGGGCGGGTTTTTCAGCCATTTGCCCAAGGTTGTTGAAAAAGCAGGAGAGATGGATGGCGGAGATCGCAAGCGAAAAAGAGCAGGAGACGGAAGAGCTGGTGCAACTTGCCGCGGAGCGGGCGGCAAATTTTTATGACGCCCATAAACTATGCTGCTCCGAGGCGGTAATCGTGACGCTGAACCAAGGCTTTGGCGGCGGTCTCTCTCCGGAGGCCGCCCTGCAGCTGGGCGCCGGTTTCTGCCACGGCATGGGCGGGGCGGGCTGCACGTGCGGTGCGCTCAGCGGGTCGGTGGCTGTCATGGGTCTATTCATGGGTCCCCATGGCAAGAATGGATGCAACGAGAAGAAATTCCGGGCAATCGTCAAGGAAATGCATGACCGGTTCCGTGAGCGGTTCCGCGCCACCTGTTGCCGGGTATTGTCGAAAAAGGTGAAGCACGATGAAAAGGCCCGCAGGGCCAATTGTCTACAGCTGACCAGAGGAGGAGCGGAAATTGCAGTCCGGCTGCTGCTTGAAGCGCGTCCCGATCTTGTCAACAAGGCTGACCGCGATTTTCTGGCAGGCAGAGACCGACTTTGACAGACCTGAAAAGGTGTTTCCAAATGTTAAAGTGTTCTCTTTTCTTACAGTTTCTCCGTGAATTTGAGAGATTTTTCAGCAGATAGCCCGGCAATGGGCAAGGTGACAGTGAAAACAGCACCATGCCCTTCCTTGGAGCTGACTTCAATCTTGCCATGGTGACTCTTTATGATACCGTAACTCACGGATAAACCAAGTCCCACCCCTTTTACCTGCGGTTTGGTGCTGAAAAAAGGCTCGAATATGTGGGGCAGATTCTCTGCACTGATGCCCTTGCCGGAGTCCTGAACGCGGATGGTGACCTCTTTATCGAGAACTGCTGTGCTGATGCTGATACCCCCCCCTCCCTCACAGGCATCAGCCGCATTGGTGAGCAGATTCAGTATTACCTGCTTGAGCAGGTCATCAACCCCCTGAATATATGGCATGTTTTCAGTATATTTTTTCTCAACCGCAATGCCTTTCATCCTGAAATCTTCCCTTGTCAACAGCAGCATGGAGTCGATGAGTTCATGCAGATCAATGAAGGAGATCCTGCCGGAAGTGGGACGATTAAAACTCTGCAGTTGCACGATCAGGTCTCTGATCCGGCGGCATTCCTTTAAAGCCAGTTCAAACAACTGAGCATCCTCTTCGCTTGCATGTACCTTGTCATAAACTCCGGAAAGGACATTCATGATGCCCTGCAGCGGATTATTGAATTCATGGGCAATGGAGGCTGACAGTTTGCCGACGGCGCTCAGTTTTTCCGCATGCAGCAACTGCTGGTGCGTCTTTTCCAGGGCTTCAGTTCGTTCCTTGACCCGCTGTTCAAGTTCATCATTGACCCGCTGGAGCTCTTCCTCCGCCTTTCTGCGCGCCTTGATCTGGTTCTGCAGTCTGTTCGTGTACATGAAAACTGCGGCAAAGAGTATTGCGGTAAGCAATCCGGTGGTGCTGCCGACTATAAGATGTTCTTCGTCGAAATAGGGTATTTCCGGGTGCTGAACAAAATCGACCAACGCGTTAAGGTTGGCCATGAAAAGCACAATGAGAATATAGATCCCTGTGAGAATATAATTTTTTTTCACTGCCTGAGTACCGGGTAAATCAAACTTGGCTGCAAGTTGATAGTTGATGAATATGGATAATAATCCGCTTTTTCAGGGCGCAGCAACGGTGGTGCGTGTAAGCAGAGCCCGTTGAATTTCCGTATAGAAGAAGTAAAAAAACTTTCCATGAGAATGTGATTGGCGAAGGAAATTACCTGGCCCAGGTTCTTACCCAGGAGCAGGTTGACGCTATTTTAGGCCGTTAAGGGCAACGTTTTTCATAGAAAATGAAAGAGCCAAGCGGTGCGCAATCGCATTCCCGGTTTTTTTTGTGCCGGCCTTTTACCCGGGCGGCGCATACGGGTGACATGCATCGATTTGGCAACAACTGCCGGTCCGTCAAAAAAATGAACAGAACTCATTTTTTTATGAACAGGGAAAAAAAACCCATGTTCTTTGTTTTGCCGGGCGCAAACCTCACCTGCTTGATGGTGTCATTGAGCACATTTTTCATATCACTGATGATTTTATCTTTTTCCACTGAATTTTTTGGATATTTCTGCACATACTCGAGAATTTTATCAATTTCCTGAATAATATCATAGATTTCATGATGGTCAACCAGAGGAATGGTTCTTGAGAGCAGGTGATGGCAGAGAGCGTTAAAGCTGTCAATGAGCAGGAGGCACTGCTGCACCCTGTCACCACCTGCTTTCTGGCAGGAGGCTGTGACCGCTTTGCGGTTGACGGCGGCCGCACTGCTCAGGTGAAAATCCTGCAGCACCTTTGCCTGGGCACTGGGAAGGTTCTCTATTGCCATTCTGAGCAGAAAGTTTATCCGCTCCCCGGATTGCACGGCAAGCGTCCTGGTAATTATTTTCAGGATATCTGTGTAGATTGAAAGAATAAAATTGAAGTCAATCCCGTCAACTGCTGCATTTTTTCCCCGTGATTTTTCTATCAGGCCGGAGGAGATTAAAGAAAAAAGGGTTTTGTAAACGGTAAATTCATCGTAATTGCTTTGATCGATGATGTCGTGCACTGTTCTTGTTTCATCAATCAGGCTGAGGATATGCCGTTCTGTACTGCTGAAACTGAACTCCTCCGGACTCTTTGCCTCCTTGCCTGCCATTTTATAGACAAGCTGGTCGCTGGTGATCATTGCGGTCAGCAGGGACATTTCATCTATGCGGCGCGAGGCCTCAAGTATCAGCTTCATCGGGTTGAGCCGGGTAATGACTTTGCCGTCAAATTTTAATGAGCAGTCCTTGTATTCAAATTTTCCTTTTTTCCAGAAAAGAATGCTGTAGAGGATCTCCTCAACTTGCTTCTGGTTGTATTCCTTCAGCACATCCAGGGTAATGTAACCCTTGTCCAGCAGAATTTTGCCGATGGCGTCTCTGTTGTTCCCCAGATCATTCACCGCATCTTTCAGCTGAACAGCGGAGATGATGCCATCTCTTCGTAACAGTGCGCCTAACCGGGCCTTTTTCCGTGAGCTTTGGGCATAAACAATTGTTCCTTCTTTGAAAATGACTTTGCATTCTTTTCTGCCGCAGGATACAAGCAGAATGCCGGTGTTCTGGTCATCACATAACAGTTGAAGGATACTGGTCAGAAAAGAGCCTTCAAACTCTCCTTGTAAATTCATCCTGTCTCCGTTTCAGCAGGGATATCATCGTTATTATCGTATAGATCATAATGGAAGAAGGCCAAAGTCACAACTGCAATCAATGCCTGGCAATCGATCCTTCAGTATGATTGGCCGCAAAACAGGCGCCGTCAGACAGATGCCCCCGGGTTAGCTAAAGTGTGGGATGGACTTTCATGTACAGTTGGGATATCCTCAGTAAATTGAGATGTTAAGACCAAATTTTCCTTGCAGGAAAGTGTATGGAAATACTTCTGCCTATAGCATTTTACAGCCGGACCGGCCATGGGCTGCTTCTTGTTCTGCTGATCCTTGCCGGACTGACCGGGCTTTCCGGAGCGGTCAACTTATGCCGTCCTGCGCCGCTCTTGGCGCGGGCAACCGGTTTTTTGCTGGCCGTGGTTGTCCTGCTTTTTGTTTCCGGTTTTCTGGGGATCTGCTGGTTTCATTATCAGATATTTCAACAGATTTCGCTTGAGCTTCCGCCTCCCTTCGCCGAAATGCTCAATCAACAGCTTGCCGCCATGAACAGGGGGGCTGAATATGGGCTGCCCCTGTACAGGGCGGATGCCCCGCCGCGTTATATGCTGCCCCTCTGGCTCGAAAACGAGAAATACTATTTCTGGTTCATGTGCTATGCCGTCATGGCGCTTGTCGGCCATCTGCGGCTTAAGCACCACCGGTTCCGCGCTGCTCTGCATCTGCTGCTGGCCGTACAGGTTTGCATCCTGTTTTTTCAGGCAGATCCCTTCCTTACGCCGCTTCCCAAATTTTTTGACGAGATTGCGCCCTGGTTTACAGCGAACCTGTCGGACGGACAACGCTTCGGGCTTTTCATGCGCCTTTATCCCAAAATGGTTTTTTATTACAATGCCGAGTATATGTGGTTTCATCCCCCGCTTTTGTTTCTCTCCTATGCCTGCATCACCATGACCTTCGCAGCTTCGGTGTTTATGCTGGTCAAGCGGGATTTTGACATAGAAATGCTGGGGTATGATTTTGCCAAACTCGGTTATTTTCTTCTCACGGTGGGAATGCTGCTGGGCTACCCCTGGGCGCTCAGGCCTGGGGGCCGAACTGGTGGTGGGACCCGAAAATCTGCAGTTCCATCATGATGTGGGCAATCTACAGTACCTATCTGCATACGAGGCTTTATGCCAATAAGCCCGCCATGTGGTATTTTACCTCCATTCTCGGCGTTGTCTGCTTTCTGGCCATGATCTTTACTTTCGTAAGCTCGTTCTTTTTCCCGGGCGAGCACACCTTTGTCGGATGATGAGACAGATTATGAAGAAAAAAGGCTCCCTGGATTTTTATCTTGTGCTGGCAACGGTTGCCGTGCTCTTTGTTATTTCGGCAATCTGTATCTACGGCATGTTTTATTTCAAGCTTGCCCAGATCCAGCAGCTTGCTCCGGCTGAAAAGCTGTCCTATATGAATCGGATGAACAGTGTGATTGCTCCTTTTGTCATCGCCCTGATTCTCCTGTTAGGAATATGCATCCCCAAGCGGCTTCTGCCCGCAGTCTGGCTGAATCGTTTTACCGTTGTGCTGGCGGTCATTGCGGGCGGGGTGTCATTGTGGCTGGGGGTCAAGACAGGACTGGTGGTGGTGCTTGCCGCCTCGCTCATGCTGCAGCTTGTCGTGCTCGCTCTCGCCGTGGGCGGCAGTCAGTTGCTCCATTTTGAAAAAAGCGGCTACTGGGTGCGGCTGGGTTCATCACTCATTCATTTTGGTATGATTCTTTTTATTCTTGATCTCTTTTTTTATCGGCATCAGTCCCTCCATCTCATTCTTTTCTGGGTCACCACAGGGGCGGTGGTGCTGGGCATGATTTTTTGTTTTTATTCTCAGAGTGTCGTGCAGTTCATCCGCACAATAAGGAGATGCTGATGGGAAAAAGAGGCGGAACCGTTCATTTCCGCCGTGTGTCTAATAAACAATGGTTCTGCCTGTCAGGGAGAATGGCATGGGATGCTGTCGGAGATTGCTGTCAATAACGAAAGCCGGAACACGGTCGGTCATCTGTTTGAAATACGTTGTCCCCCTCAGGCTGGTGACTGTGATCAGCATCTGGGTGGACGTGATATATGCCCTGATGCATCGTGACACGCTTACCCTGACTGTCAAGCTGTTCATGCTGATCCACCTGGTCCTGGCAAGCTGCATACTGCTCGAGTGCCGCCGCAGCGAGAGTTATCACAGAATTTACGGGTCTTCCCTGGAGAAGTGATTGAAGTCATAATGGTAGAGCAGAAAGTTCAGGCGCGGCCCGGCGGCGGGCAGGTTTTGGGCGGGGCTGTTCGATAGATATCGTTTATGGTTGTGCGTGGAGGGCTTAGTTACGATTCTGCCGCCAGCGCTGCCAGATACGGGGCAGAGTACCCCTGCTGAAGAAAAATAATGAAAAAGCATTGACAGGCGGGCAGGTATTCATTAATTTTTAAGCATGACAAGAATTAGGTTTGACTAATTTTGTTTTGGTTGCTTAACATGCTGTTGCGGGGGTGATAAAATGCAATTTTTTGATACGGCGGTTGCCATTTTTATTGTGGCGGTTGCGGCTGTTTTTCTGATAAAAAGACTTTTAAATGGTTCCCAATGTTCAGGCTGCTCATGCGACTGCCAGGATGGCGGCGCAAAGAAAGTCAACATGGGTGTCACTGTTTTGCCTGCCGGGCATGAAAGCGTAAGTTGCTGTGGTCAAAATGGCGGGCAGGCGGCTCAAAATAATTGTTCGGGATGTAAATGTTCAGGAGAGTGAGAGTATGTCTCGGATGATGTTGCGGCAAATGCGAAAAAACCAGAAAGGTGTTATTACGTCTGTGAAACAGGGTGGAGAGCTCGGCATGCGTATCCGTGATATGGGGCTGGTGCCGGGCACGGAAATTACCGTGCAGGGCAGGGCTCCCTTATATGATCCTGTGGCCTTGCGCGTGATGGGCAGTGTGCTCTCCCTGCGCAACAACGAGGCTGATTTTATCGAAGTGGAAGTACAACCATAGAGAGCAATGAAAAGAGGGGCCGTGCGCCCCTCTTTTCATTGGGGTAAAAAAGAAAATATGCTCACTTGGGCAAAATGCCGTTGTTTTTTTTCAGTACGGCAGGAGGAATTTTTGCCATTGCGCCGGGTGTGCTGACATTTGCTTGTGCCGGGCAGAACGATGTTCTTGCATCAAGAGCAGACTGGCCATGCAGTTATGAAAATTTCGCAGGAGAGAAAACCCACTCATCGTGTTGGCCGTCGGTCTGGAAGTTTTCAACTTTGAGGCACGGGCGGCAATCAGCAGATGCCCAGAAAAACTCTTGCTGTAATCAATGAACTTAAGAGACATGATCCTCATTTGAATCTGGAC
>Ga0180007_10004116_pt1 | contig 15615 bp, 16 predicted proteins | sample MM_PC_MetaG_FD_121122 | JGI IMG/M metagenome (GOLD analysis project Ga0180007, IMG submission 121122) | Groundwater microbial communities from the Aspo Hard Rock Laboratory (HRL) deep subsurface site, Sweden - MM_PC_MetaG | ecosystem: Environmental > Aquatic > Deep subsurface > Groundwater... | reverse complement strand
TCAGCTTTTCGTAGTGTACGTAATCGATCTTAGCAAGGTCTTTGTTGAAATGTTTGAGATAATCTACGACTTGCGTACTGACTTTTCCAGGACCGAAAATGAGAATATTTTGAACTTTGTGTTTTAACTCCAGTAGATACGCTAAGGTCATAGCAGCAGTTCGCTGATTGATCCCACCTACATGGTCATATTCAAACATTAACTCTGCCTCATAGAAAACCCTTGCAATTCCTGCGAACTTATTACTCACGGAATCAAAGGGGCCGCTTATTTCATAAACAACAGGCGGCTTTGGATCTTGAAACTTAAATGTTGTTTCAAAGAAGTTGTCGCCAAGATAATTACCATTTTCATCAAGAAACCCTGCCAATATTCTTTTATATTTATATTGTTTCAGGTTCAGGAACTTGTCTTTAATCTGTTCGACGAGTTTGTCTTTGTCCAGAGCTGGAGTGGTTGGAAGTTTTATCATGGAAAGTTGTTAATAATTTAAATCTGGGTTCAAGTCGGGAGACATTGAACCCGCGCCTTGGGCTGTTAATAATTTAAATTTGGGTTCAAGTCAGCCCGCGACTTGGTGTTAAAAAGTTAAGTAGTGAAGTTGTAAGTAACTAGGTAACTATGTAATCAAGTAATTAAGTTATTAGGATATTCTAGTATTTCCGGTTTAAAAGCTTAAACTGTTCGTTAAACGATCAACATTAGTGTAATCCGCCTGCCTGTCGTAGCTCCGAATATAATGAGGAACGAAGACAGATAGTCTGTATTCCGCTTGCCTGCCTCTGGCAGGTAGTCCGTCATTTTACATGGATTTTCAACAGCTACTTTTCACTAAGTACCTTTTTTAATGTCTCAACATAATCCTTCCAATACTCCCTCGGCGGTGGAGTCAGCTCAATCAGTTCAGGAAAATGCAGAGTGCTGTTATCTGTCAACGGTTTTTCAGAATAAACATATCCATGCTGACTTAGAGAATTTAATATTTCAAAGGTAGGAACTTTACAGTTGCCTTTGTCTAGGAAAACGAAGTTAGTAACATTTTTGTAGATTTTATGATCTGGGAATTCTTCACTTACGAACGCGAAGAATTGCTCCTTGAAGCTTAGCAGATTCCGTGCCAGTATGTCGTAGTATTTGTAAGTCTTCTTGAAAATATTCAGCGAAAAGCTGTTAATTGGATCCAGCTCTATTTCTCTGAAATTGTAGTTTATACGATTAATAATTTCCGGACTCGACATCGCGTACCCGAGCCGCAGGCTTCCCATGCCCATAAGCTTTGTGATACTCCGCAATATTATTAGATTATCATACTTTTTGAGGAGGTTTAGAACTGTCAAGTTTCCGATACCGTAGTAACATTCATCGACTATAAGTATTCCTTTGTAATTTTTGACAAATTCTTCGATCTGTTTTTTATTCAGAAGATAATCACCTGTTTCTGTATTTGGACTTGCCAGGAAGAACACATCCGTATCAAGCATCTGCTCCAGAAACTTTGAGAATTCGACTTTTTGATCGTATCGGATGGGATATTTGACTGACTTGGTTCTGGCTAGGTTATTGTTGAAAACAAAGTATGATGGTTCAAATATTCCACCGGATTTGTTTTTATCTAGAAAGACCTCTGCTATTTTGTGAGTGAGCCCTTCTACTCCGTGGCCCAATATTACTTGATTTGGACTGAGCCTGTTCTCTTTTGCTGTGAGTTCAACGACTTCATCGTAAAGACATCCCGGATACAGATGTATATTTTGCATACTTATCTGAACTGCCTTGTTAATAGCGTTTATTACCGCTTTAGGTTTTTCAGAATAATTCTCCCGCCAGTAAAGGCGGAAGGGCTTTTTGTGAGCTGTAAGCATAGTGTATTTACCTGATAGATAATTCAGTATCTATTGATAGTGTAATAGTTGCATCTTGAATTTCCAATGACCAATTCATAATTAATAATAAATGACCAACTTTCAATTCTAAAATAACCTAATTACCTAATAACTAGTATTCAAACTATTTCGTTTTTTATCAAATTTAACATTTTAACTATTACATATTACATATTCCCCGTTTTCTCAGAATTCCTATGAAATACCCTTTTAGGATCAAACGGCCAGTCATTCTTTATCCACTCCCAAACTTGTTTATATACTTCAGGATATTTGCCTGCTTCATATATATCTTGCACTACCCACATAGAAAAATCAATATCATACTTATCTTTTAGTTCAGGATACATCTTTTCGATTGAGAATATATAGATACATCCGAGATAACTCTCTTCATGTTTGTCCCATATCACATAAGTAAAAGAGGTTTTGTCCCTAGCTTGCTTCTCAAAGCTTTGAACATCTTTCAGATTATCATCGAGTGTGAAATCCGGAGGCGGCCAGTTTGTATGACACAGTTTTCCTCCACGGATCTTATCTATAAGTTTTGAATTCGCTATTACAGCGGCAAAATCTTTGGGGTTATTCTCTTTTCTAATCTGTCGGATGAGATATTCCCCACTTTTAAATTCTATAGGAACTGTAAAAGAATCGGGTACGATTTTCTTCATAATTAAATACATATAACATAAGGTTTAACTGGCATTCTACACCTTATCAGTATTGTAGCAAATATAGCGACCGATTTGGTGGACAGTTTTGCTATCTAGCTGGAACTCTACATAGTTGTATAGGGAAGTTTACTTGTCCGTTACATTCAAGTAGAATATAGCCAGAGTGGCGGACACTGTGGATAGATTGAAGTTGATTACTCTTTAACTATTTAATTATTATATTTTTGATATGGCTTCAACAATTGATTTAGACAAGATTCTAAAAGATCTCGGACTTGACCAGGCTGAAGCATCAGTCTACAAAGAGCTTGTAGCAAAGGATGATCTGAACTTTACAGAGCTAAGCAAGCAGACAGGAATACCTCGTTCAACAGTTTATCGCATTTGCGAGAGGCTTATTGATAAGAAGCTGATCGAAATGGTTATTGATCATAGAGGAAAAAAGGTCCGTTCGGTTGATCATGGAACTCTGGATTATCTGATTCAAGATAAAGAGAAAGAATTTATCACGAACAAAGAAGCATTGGAGAGTCTAAAGGTGTTTTTGAAAAGTACTGTTAGAAACCTTCCGATTACTCAGCTCCGCTACTACAAGGGTCTGGATGGTATGAAGCAGCTGATATGGAATACTCTGCGAGCAGAGAAAGGTATAGTTGGCTATTCTGTATATGGGCGTCGTGAAGTTGTCGGACAGGGATTTATCGAGAAATATGTTTTGGAGTTCAAGCGCAGGAACTTAGTAGATAAAGTTTTGATAAATCAGAAAATTCTTCCGACTGCTAAAAAGGCTCTGCGAGAAGTTCACCAGCAAAGTACAGATCACATCAGAATAGTACCCGATCCGAAGTTTTATATCTCTGGAGATACCTATATTTACAATAACATTTATGCTGTTAACTTCTGGGATGAGAATGAAATTATTGGGGTAGAGATAGAAAATCCTGAGATCGTGAAAGTTCAAAAGAGCATATTTGAGAATTTGTGGAGAAAGGCTGGAAGATTAGAAGTACAGATGGATACTTGAGGGAGGTTAACTTCTATGGAAGATTGGAGTTTAAGTGTGTATTTGGAGCACATCAGATCCACTATAAGTTAGTTAGGAGGTAGTCCCAAGAGTTGGCCTATAAAGATTGACTTGCGGTTGTGTTTTTAATATCATTAGGCTTGTAATTTTTTGTCTTGATTATCTGAGTGGAAATAAACTGAACTTAGAAAGACTGTTTGCAAAACAGGTTAAACCCGCTCTAGGCTGTACGGAGATAGTTGCAATTGGCTATGCTTCCAGTCTTGCCTTTGGTGCGATTCTAGAAAAAACTCCTCATTTCTTCCCTTCGAGAAAAGATCCAAGCAATAAAAAGAATGTTTCCGATCCCGAGATACTACAAGTAAAGGTGGATATGGATAGAAATGTCTATAAAAATGCTCGAGCCGTGTATATCCCTCTGCCAAAGTCTATCAAGAGAAAGGCGAAAGGAGTTGAGATGGCTTCTGCACTTGGCATTTTCTGCGATTTTGATAATTTCGAAAGGACAAATATTCTCACGCTTTTTGATGATCTCACTTCCAGTAAATATATTTCCGCAAAACAGCTTATAAGATCAGTAAAATTTGATGTCGATGTAGTAGATAACTGGACCGGGAAGTCAGATCTAGATATTGTTGTCGAAATCACAGCTCAGTTCGGGAATAAAAAGATTAAAGGAAAAGCCCGCCTGCAGCACGAACCTGACAATGTAACGTTTATCTCACAAACAGGTAGAGTTTTGTACAGAAAGAATTCAGAAAGGAAGGAAGATATGGACAGAGACCTGTCGCAGCTGTCCAGAATGAGTATCTCCAGAATTTTAGGTCTTGCTCAGTCTCTTCCAGATTCTGTCAAGAAAAGGCTGGAAGAAGGAATTGATATGAATATGGCGCTTGCAGAAGAAGGCTTGACAGGAAGATACGGCTTGAAGGTTGGTAAGTCGCTTAAAAGGGTATATAGAAAAGGTATATTTGCGAACGGGCTGATAACAGAGTGCAAGATGTATGCAGCTGCAGCATGTGATGCCCGGATGGGAGGTGCTAGAAAAGCTGCTATGAGTACGGCTCAGTCAGGAAATCAAGGTATCTCTGCTACGATACCACTAATAGTTACGGCGATGCGAACGAAGTACAATAAAAAGAAGCTTATTGAGGCACTTGCTGTTGCCCATCTTATCACTGCTTATATAGCGTACTACTCCGGAAATCTGTCCGCAATGTGCGGCTGTTCGATCAAGGCAGGTATCGGTTCCGCTGCAGGTTTGACTTATTATCTTGGAGGGAATATTGAAAAAGTGAGAAATGCGATTAAGAATATGAGTGCAAACATTACAGGTATGATCTGTGACGGTGCTAAAGAGGGTTGTGCACTGAAAATTTCGGCATCAGTTGGATGTGCTATTGAAAGTGCGCTTCTTGCACTAGACGGTGTTCAAGTTCCAAGCGATAATGGCATAGTTGAAACACGAGCCGAAAACACGCTTCAAAATATCGGCAAAGTTTCAGATGGGATGATTGGGACAGATAGAACAATAGTGCAGGATATCCTACTGAGGTCACAAAAGTAGACATTTGATAAATCAAATGCCTACACAGGATTATGTGGCCGGAGGCCTACCTGGCAGCAGACAGGCTGCATTCTACAACAGCTTCCCAACGTTATTTATTCGTTATATAATCCGTTTTACAGCTATCTAAAATTAGTTCTTCAACCATGGCAAAGATTCCAGCACTTCTCATAGAAGACAGAGATTCTTCATACCAGAGTCCACTTTATGCTTCAAAAGTAGTTACTCGTTTAGAAACACTACCAAAAAGTGAAAGATTGAAAAGAATAGAAAAAGCCGGGTATAACGTATTTGCTATGGATGCAGATGGGATAGCAATAGACCTTCTAACTGATTCAGGTACCGGATCTATCAGTGACAAACAGCTGGCGGCTATGATGCTGGGTGATGAAGCTTATGCAGGCGCTTCCAGTTTTTACAATTTGAAGAAGTCGATTAATGATATTATTGGGATTCAATATGTTGTCCCGACACATCAAGGAAGAGGAGCCGAGAAAGTTCTCAATTCTATTCTCATCACGCCAGCCTTTAGAAAAGAACAAACTAGGTTAGCTAAAGAGCTGACCAGACTCCGCTTAAGCTCCGTCCGGCAAGCAGCAAACAGAGAGACAGAACTTAGTAAATTTGAAGAGATTATTGACGGAAGAGGAAATTTTGTTCCGGAAGTCTACATTCCAGGCAATACTCATTTTGACACAACGGCTGAGCATATACAGTTCGCTCATGGCCGTCCTGTGGATATTACGATTAGTGAAGGGAAGAAGTCAGATGTTATTCATCCTTTCAAGGGCAACCTGGTTACTAGAAAACTAGAAACATTTCTTGCTGGTATTCTCAAGAAATTTGACAGGAAAGATATGAGAATTCATGTGCCTTACGTGATTATTACTATTACCTGCAACTCGGGCGGAGGCCAGCCGGTTTCTATGACAAATATTCAAAAAGTCTCCAAAATTTGTAAAAAGTATGGTGTGAGATTATTCTTTGACGCGGCCCGTTATGCTGAAAATGCGTTCTTCATAAAAGAACGTGAAAGAGGTTATACCAAGAAGTCTATTAGGGAAATTATCAAAGAAATGTTCAGCTACGTTGACGGCTGTACTATGAGCTCGAAGAAAGATGGAATTGTTCCTATGGGCGGATTTATTGCTGTTCGTGATAAAAGACTCTATGAAGATCTTGCAAATGCAAATATTCTCTTTGAGGGGTTCAAAACTTACGGCGGCATGAGCGGTATGATGATGGAAGCTTTGGCACAGGGACTTCAGGAAAGTGCGGATGAAAAGTATTTGCAGGACAGAATAGGTCTTGTTCGTTATTTGGGAGAAGGTCTCAAATCAAGAGGAATTCCTATAGTCGAGCCGATTGGAGGGCATGCTGTATTTGTCGACGCGAGGAAATTCTACAAAGGAATCATACCTAAAGACCAGTTCCCAGCACAGGCTTTAACTGCGTATTTATATATTGAATCAGGAGTCAGAGCTGTTGAGATAGGTTCATGTTTGAAGGGGCGGGATCCTATTACCGGTGAGAATAAATATGCGGATATGGATTTGATGAGATTAGCAATTCCCCGCAGGCGCTACAACAAGGAGCATATGGTTGTGGTGATAAAAGCGCTGGATTTTCTATATAAGAATAGAAAGAAAGCTAGGGGCTTGAGAATAGTTGAAGGCAGTGAGCCAAGGGTTGGAATCAGACATTTTAGTGTGAGGTTTGAGGTGGTGTAAGTGGTGGCTCAAATGTCAAAACTCTCCACCAGAGGCGGACCATGCCTATTGGCAGGCAAGCCAGCCTTGTTCTGGAAAGCTCAACGCTAAGATTATTAAATTACAGGCCTAAACTTTTGGGTCTTAAGCGATCTTGAGCGGGATCTCGAAAGTGAATAGGGGTTTGAAAAGTGATATAATATATTTATTAGTTGCATTGTGATGGAAACTGAAGCGGAAAAAAGAAAGCGACTGGTATCCTCTGTTTTATCTCCTGATTTTCCACGTGATAACGAGGCTTTCAGCCGATTAACTGCCGCGAGTAAGCTTCCTGATTTCGAATGGAAAAGTATTTATCGAGAAGAAAGAGAGAAGGTAGGACAGGTTGTGGATGAGTCTGTGACTTGGGAAGGATTACACAATTCTGTTAGAGAAAAGATTGTATTGATGCATTTGCTAGGAATAATACGGTCTTATGCTGAAGAAAAAGTACCCAAAGTTTGGAGATTTATTGAGACTTACATACAAGATTATCATCCATATCCGCAGTGTACAACCCTTGCAGAGACTTTTGAAGGTGCACAATATGTTAAAATCAATCCCAATGTTCTCCTGGCAGCTGTAACAAGTGGTAGCAGTGACGATATGGCAGAAGCTCTCGCCGGATTGGCGCATGAAGCAAAACATCTGGAACTTTTTCTTTATAAGCTAGTACGTGCAAGTATGCCTCCGGGAATGAACCCTGTCCTTCGAGATACCGGTTTTGAAGGAGAGATTGCAAGGGAAATTGAATGTTATCGATTTCATGAGGCAATTTACCGTGACCTTACGGGGAAAGAACCAAGGTTAAGGTGGGAAGATGTGGAGGAAGGAGAAAGAAATTTTTGGGGAAGACATTATGGAGTTTCTTTAACAGAATCCAGTGAGTGAAAGGTTAGATCGATTTCAGATAAATGGGTTTGAGTCGCATAAGGATTAGTACAGGAGAATTTGGGGTGTGGGATTTGAAACTAGTGGCAAGTTCTTGTTATAATTACTTAGTTTAGTATGAAACAATATGGAAATCCAAGAAGAAATCTTACCATTTCCAGAAGCATTTGCTCGGAGGTGCAGGGTAGAAATGAATCTAGCAGAACAGGTAGCTACTAGAAAGGATTTGTCTCCTCAGAATTTCTTCAGTCTGTTTAAAGCCTTAAGGACGGAGATGGCTTCTCGTGTCAGAGGGAAATTAGATATCGATGGGTCAGACCAAGCAGAGGTTGATTTTCTTAATAGAGTTTTATCTAGTGAAGGTGTGCCTGCTAGTGAATTACAAGAGTATTGTCGGGCTAAAGGAGACGAGGCTTTTGCAGAGCAAAAAAGGTGGGCAATAATAGTTCATTCAAATCTGGAACAAGCTGGTGAGCCTGTAAGAGCCGAAGCAGAAGCACAAGAGCAAATAAATATTGGTGCAAAAAGACGTATTCTATGGGATCTGATGGCACTAAAATTTGGAAGGAAACAATAGTATGGAAAACGAAGGGAATAGAGAGGGTCAACTAACTTTTCAAGGAAGAGAGGCATTTAGAGATGCAATGCTTACGATTGCTGAGGCTGGTGCGGATATCAGAGAGACTTTTGCTTTATAGCAGAAATATCCCCGCTATCGTTATCAAACTCCCAATTATCTTCTGCACGATTCTCCCCTTCTCTTTCAGAAACAGGATTCCCAAAAAAACAGTTGTTATCAGTGCCATGCTTTCCCAGATAGGATAAATTTTCGAGATTTCTCTGAATTCTATCAGTTTCAGAAACCCAGCCCAGGAAGTTACTCCAAAAAAAGCAGAAAGAAAAATTAACAGCGGAAACTTTTTGACAGCAGGCAAAAGCTCCTTTCCTGCGCTTGAGAATAAGAGAAATACAAGCACTATTACAGCGTTATTTGTGAATACATAGGTAAACGGCGAGAATTTTTCCAGGACTATTTTATCGAGAACGATTATGATCCCGTAGCCGGAAGCCATAAGTGCTGAAAAGAAAATTCCCTTATTCAAAACTATTCTTCCTTTCTCATAAACAACAAGTAATCCTCCAAACATTACGAGTATAAGACCTAAGTATGATTTGCTTGTATAGTGCTCTGAAAGAATAAGTATGCCCGAGAAAGCTCCTATCGGAATGCTTAGACGTGAGAATAAGCTGACTGTTGAGACATCGGTTGTTTTGTAGGCTTTGAGCCCGAAGTAAAATGCAAGACCAAAACAAACAGGAGATATTATGGCCAGAATTGTGTGCAAGGGTGAATCCAGATTCATTCTAAATTCCGCTAGAGCGAATGGAAATATTAGAAGAGCCGATACTATCGAATAAAGTGTTGAGAATGTAGCGGCATGAAATTCCTTTGCTGAAAGCAGTTTGTTGCAGACATACATCAAGCCGAGAAAGATACCGAGTAAAATTGTGACTATAAGTGTAGTCATTTGCAGAGTGACTAATATTTATAACCAAGTAATGATGATACCGATTGCTATACAACAAACATCAAATAACCAACAACTTTCACTTTACATTTTCACCTCTACTCGCTTATCTTCAAGTGTAACATGCGGGTCAAGAATATAAAAGTGCAGAGGTTTTAGAAAATTTCCGAGATGAATTCTCAATCATACAACACATACCCTGCTCCTCTTTGGGTGTGAATCACATTGGGAATACTCATCTCTGTCAGCTTGGTTCGAATACGTTCGATTGCTTTAGTTATGGCATAAAGAGAATAATTTCTATCTACATCTTCTCTCCACATGATTTCAGCGAGCTTATCGAAAGGAACAATCTTGTTTTTACTTGTCTTTAGTTTTCCGACTATCTCTTTCTCTTTATTGCTTAGTGCTGACAGGTCCTCAATTTTATCGATTGATGCTGTGACCGGATTCTTTAGAATGTTGAGGTACTCTGTACTTTGAATTGCCAGCTTTCCAGAATATGCAGAGTCCAATATCGTTTCTACTCCTTTGGAGCTGCCAAAGAGCTTACCGAATTCCTTTGTCGAAAATAGAAATGTCGATACCTTCTGTCTTAAGTTCCAGACGTTTTCCTTTACAAGCTTATTGTCGGGCGAGTTTTTTAAGTATCCCGGCAGCATAGATCTATGAACTATTGCAGAGAGCAAAAGTTTGGCGATATCTTTGGGTTGTCTATCAAATCGGGGATTGAGAAAGATGGTGTTATCTTCAAAGTAATAGCTGCCTATAGATGAAACAACTACCGGTCTAACAATTATTGTCAGCTTGTCAATCTCTAAAGAATTTTCAGCCAGAAGCTGCTCTAAAGCACCAAATTTGCCTTCGATGAAATCCTTAGCTTTTTCTAAATAGTTTATATGGTCAAAGGTATCTGTTTTGTCTATGCTTTTTTGAATAGATTCTTGTATTTTTTGAGGAAGCGGTTTATCTATGGGGATACCGGCATATTTCGAAAAGTTGATGTTGAAGTCATCTACTTGAGGGAAATAAACGATCCGATCTCTAAATCTCTTCGGTAGAAAAGGCAATACGTAAAACCTTTTTGACTGGTAAAAGCCATCAAGGATGCACTTTGCACAATATCTATATGCTCTGATCTGCTCTTTCTTTTTATATTCAAAAATCATATCTACTATATGTCAAGATATACTCAATATAAGAAGCCCTTCTCAGCCAAGTAGAAAATTGAAGTAATTCCATGTCAAGAAGAGTTTATATAATTATTATATCATTCAATGCATATTTTTGATAGGTATCATGAGTTCACAAAGAATAATAAAAAGGAATATGAATACAGGGAAAAGCCTGTGTCAATGTCAATGCGACTGCGCATGCGATATGGTGAAACAGACAGAGAAGAAGTCAAAAAGGTCGGAGCGTGATGTCAAATCTCTTTAGACCAACAGAGAATTATATGATAAAGCTGGGTAAGGATCATTATGCGGCTTTGAATCCTTACATGTCCTCACCTATTACAGTTATTGATAAACTTTCACATGATATACTTCAATCCTTCAATCATGGAACGTCCAGCGGTAACTGTATAAAGCACTTCAAGCAATATCCTAGTAGAGAAGTGTCTGATATTATTACTGGGCTTTTAGACAGTGAATTGCTTTATACGGAAAAAAATCCCAAAGTTCGATTTAAAAATTCCCGAGATTTGAATGTTTGGCTGCACGTGACAAATAACTGCAATCTGAGATGTAGATACTGTTATGTAATGAAATCAAGACAAAAGCTGTCGAAGCAGACAGCTTCATCTATTATTGACTCTATCTATCGATCGGCAAGAAAACACAGGATGGAGTCAGTTCATTTGAAATTTGCAGGAGGTGAACCAACGCTTTGCTCTGATACTATAGAATATATTATTTCAATAAATGAAGAGTGTGCTAAATCGGCGAATGTAGATACCAGATATTCGATTCTAACTAATGGAACTATTTTAAATGATCATTTATTGAGGGTCATAAAGAAACACGATATGCATGTCATGATTTCTCTTGACGGGCTGGCAAACTTTCATGACAAGCAAAGAAAATTTGCTGACGGACGTGGTAGTTTCAGTGTTGTAGAAACAAACTTGAAAAAGCTTCTCGACAGTAATGTCAGCTGCAATTTATCTATAACTCTCACTGGTGAGAATGTTGCGGGACTCCCGGAACTTGTCAAGTATGCACTTTCGGAGAAAATTGACTTTGTATTAAATATGTATCGTGAGAATAACTGTTCTATAAATGATAAAGACTTAACGTTTAAAAAAGAGATATTTATCAGATATTTCAAAGAGGCATTTCGGGTTATAGAAGATCGTCTTCCGAGAACCAGCCTGCTCAATGTGCTTTCAGACAGAGCTGCGTTGGAAAGACCGCATAACAGGACATGCAGTGTCGGAACAAATTACTTGGTTTTCGATTGTAAGGGCAATGTCTCAAAGTGCCAGATGGACATCAGAAAAGTGATTACTACTATGAACAGTTCAGACCCTTTGGGCGAAGTTATTAAAGATAAACAAGGAATACAAAATCTGACAGTCGAAGAAAAAGATGAGTGTAAAGCTTGCATATGGAGATATTATTGTACTGGCGGATGTCCTCTCATGACTCATAGGAAGACTGGGAGTTACAATAGTAAATCGCCAGATTGTGCAATTTATAAGGCACTAATTCCTGAAATAGTTAGACTTGAGGGATTACGTCTTCTCAAGTATGGCGGATAACAAGACCTAGTTTCTTAGCATATACCCTTTCTTCCTAAAGGTCTCAATTGCGTTGTAGTTTATCCCGTACTCTCGGATCTTTTTCCTTAACCGTTCTATCTTTTTTGCTATAGCCCAAAGTGAAAAATTCTTTACATTTTCTTTTCCCCAGATAGCTTCACCGATTTTATCGAAAGAAACAATATGATTTTTCTGTCTGATCAATTCTTCAAGAATACTCCTCTCCTCCTCTGAAAAATCCCTGTTTCTGATTTTCTTGTTATTGATAAGTATAGTATCAGTCAGTTTTCTGATAGGTGCTTCGATGTTGAAACCTAATTTTCGCAGATAGCTGTCGCTGTCTCTTTTTATCCTTTTGTTAAAATAATTATTGCCAAGGATTTCAATCGTCGGTGTATACTTGGGAAACAGCTTTGCAAGCTTAGAGTACTTGAAAAGTAAATCAGTTGCTCCCTCAGTTAATTCCCAATTCAGTTCATTTGCTTTCTCGATACCTAGATAAAATATTGATGAAAGAATTGCTTCTGCGAGGTGAGAAATCTCTTGACCGATACGAAAAAAGATATGGATAGAATTTTCTTTTTTTTGGGTAAAGTAAGAAGAGAGACTTCCAAATCTGGTTGGATAAATAATGATATTTAAGTCTTTTACGTCGAACAGGGACTCTATGATTCGACAAAATTCTTTCTGGATCTTAAAAAAATCTGATTTAACATTTCTGATATTATTTGTACTTTTAAGCTCCTTTTCAAGTTTTGCTGAAAGAGCTGACTTTATATCATCGGGGATCTTTAATCTTAACTTAGATGCTAAAGATTTCATGCGGGTTTCCGGCACGAAGTTCCAGAAGTTCTTAATTGTTTTGTAGTCGAAATCCGGAAAACATACTGTTCGAGGATTCTTTTCTACTTGGTATGGCAGAACTAGAAATCCGTTTTTCTGGTAAAAAAAGTTCTTGATATTTTCAGCCGTGAAAATAATCCTGCGGATCTCAGTGTTTATGTCGTATTTCCAGAGTATTTTCATAGTGTAGAATTATATCAAATTATAGGCTTGTTTTACCACTTATTAGATGTACACGAAGCGGAGTGCAACTCTGCTTTGCGGTAAGGTTGGGTGCAATTCGGTAGCAGTTTTAGGTCGTGTCAAGATAAATTCAAGAATATAACTAATGGCTATGGGATAATTCATTTATCTTTATTTAATATAGATAGTTTTACAAACAGTAGATTGGAATTTACCCCTGCAGTCATTGAAAACTTATCTGGAATAGAAACATCTGATTTGGCAAGTCCTTATCTTGTGGAATTGGCAGGGCTGGATATAGTTACAAACCTGGATGTACAGAGAGGTGTGCCAGATATAGGAAGACTGACACGTCCTATGTTGAAAGCCTATCCGCCTGGTGTGAAGATTCCCTTACTGGCTTATAAATGGGAATTGTTCGGACAACAGTTTTTAAGCATTTTAAGAGTTAGGAGAATTGGCGAGGATGAAGCCGTAAGTATACTTTTTAAGACAAAGAATCAATGTGAGGGTTTTGAGATTGTACGCTACATAAGGATAGGAGAAGGTTACCTGGGGACATTAGAGACCTTACAAGGGTTGCATTATCGAGAGTTGGGTATAGGCTTGAAGCATATCTTTGGCTAAAGGATTTAAGGATAAAGCTTACTGGAGATACAACCTATAGTGACTTTGAACTGGTGCTAAGTGATTCTCTAGGCCGTTCGAGAAGAAAACTTGGAAGATATATAAGACCTGGTCAAGAGGTCCTTGGTACTTTCAGACTTGCGAGTAATGTAGAAAAGTTGACTGTATTGCACAAAATTTTTGAAAGACACGGCCTTTTGGGAGTGAAAATTTTTAATCCGTCAGCGAAAGAAAGAGATTTACTTCAGATGCTGAGCAAAGCAATGCAGAGGATTATTGGTGCTGAGTCGCTGCTGCTTGTGCCTTTGTATAGTGAGCCCTAGTAGGTAAGGAATATGAAGCAGAGTGTAACTCTGCTTCGAAGGAAAATAAAAGTTGCTGTCAAGTCATATTTCTTGATATAATAACCCTATATTAAACTGCTACATTTGAAAAAGAAGAAAAAAGTGCAAGATCAAGCCCAAAATCTAGATCCCAATCTGCAAACTTTGCTTGGGATCGACCTTTTAAAACTTTTGAATCTGACTGATAAAGAAGATTCTGAAAAACAGGAGTTTTTGCAGAAATTTATCATGCTTTCCTGGGTTTACTTTTTTGAGACTGACGGGAAGGATGTTCCTGAGGAGGAGCTGAAAAGACTGCAGGAGCTGGCTGATCAGAAGAAGTTTGATGAAGTTCAGAGCTACCTTGAGGAAAATTTTCCAAACCTCAGGGTTGCGATGATAAAGAACTCTCTTCTTGCAAAGAAGACGATTATCGAAGAAGAGATAGAAGCAATTGTCAAGAAAACAGAAGATCCAAAAGAAAAAGAAAAATACGAAAATATGCTCAAAACTGCTCAAGCCAACCAATGGCAGGAATTTATTTATTATTTAAATAAAGAATGAATCAAGAGACAGGATTACGTTTTGTAACTCCAGAAGGTGCAGGAGTTGATACAGCAGTTACACCAGCTATGTTTCAACAGGTTGAAACTGCTTTTGCTCAGGCAGGACAAGGAGCCGGTTTTAGAGCGAGGCTAGCAGCTGGAGCAAATCTAGTAAGAGGTTTCTTCGATGCTGGACCAGGAAATAGAATGAAGTATCTGAGGCAAGTAAGAGAGGCGAGAGGATTAAAAAATGATGGGGTAAGATTAGAAGCTGTTCAAGAAGAGGCAGCTGCAATACCTGAGGTTCCAGTTGCAGTTGCTGCTGCAGTCGAGGTTAAAGAAGTTACAGCAAGAAGAGTAACTTCTTTGGAAGTTGTAAGAAGTATAACTGAACAAGTTTATGTTGATTTTAGAACAGGAGCAGAAGTAACTATTCGCCAAGTGCAAGAAGCATTCAGATTCACACAACAGGATATTGTTGATGTTGCTACAGGGCGAATGGCTCTCGTTTATGCGGCTGCCTAATGCATTACAAATAAAAAGACAATAGGAAGTCCCGCGAAAGCGGGACTTTTTTGCTGGTTCAATCTGGGAGAATGAACCAGCTTAGTGTATAGGAGACTGAACCAGCTTTTTGTTACAAGCAGCTGGATCGATCACCTTTATCGATCCGTATCTATCCCGTAACGACTTTTATCACAGAGTGATCATCACAATAGTAGTTTCTGGCTGATGAGTAAATCCAGTCCTCTTCTTTATCAACATATCCTTTAACAACAGGATTTTCATGAATATAAGGGTAATGTATAAAAAGAGCCACCGATTGTGATAAGATAATGCCTATGATAAGGCAAAAATGTATAAAATGTGGTGGTACAGAATTTTGGAACATCCGTAGAGGGAAGAAAAGGTGCAAGAAATGTAGATATGAGTTCGTCCCAAAAGTGGGAGGAATGAGACTCTCAGAAAGGGAATGGAAGAGTTTACTGAAATGGTTTCTGAGGTGTCAGAGTA